>Ga0209061_1000301_pt1 | contig 143631 bp, 102 predicted proteins | sample Coa_R1_10_FD_187157 | JGI IMG/M metagenome (GOLD analysis project Ga0209061, IMG submission 187157) | Surface soil microbial communities from Centralia Pennsylvania, which are recovering from an underground coalmine fire - Coalmine... | ecosystem: Environmental > Terrestrial > Soil >... | reverse complement strand
CGCGTCCCCGAAGGCGAAGATCCCCCCGTCGGAGGCCACCTCCCAATACCCCTTGCCATCGGCGGTGGCTGCCATGCCCACGATGGGCTGGTTCAAGGGATGACCCCCCATGGAGCCGTAGAAGCCCGCGTCCCCGAAGGCGAAGATCCCCCCGTCGGAGGCCACCTCCCAATAGCCGTGGTCGCTCGGGGTGGCGGCCATGCCCACCACCGGCTGATTGAGGGGATGGCCGCCCATCGAGCCATAGAAGCCGGCTGCGCCGTAGGCGAAGATGCCGCCGTCGGAGGCCACCTCCCAATAACCCGGTGCCGGCGCCACCCAGCTGAAACGGTCTGCGCTCGACGTGGCGGAGCGCCCGCCGGGGACAGTCACCGTCACGTCGACCGTTGCCGGAGTGCCCGCCGGTGCAATGGCGTCGATCTCGGTGTCGGACACCACCGCGAAGGATGCCGGCGTGCTGGCGAAGTCCACGGCGCTCGCCCCGGTGAACCCGCTCCCGGTGACGACGACGAGCGTCCCGCCTCGAGCTGTGCCCGACGACGGACTGACGCCGCTCACGACCGGGTCGAGATAGGTGAACTGGTCGCCGCTACCACTCGGGCTGGAGCCACCGGGTGTGGTCACCACGACGTCGACCACACCTGCGGCGTGCAGGGGGGTGACCGCGTCCAGCGTGGTCGACGACTGCACGCTCACCCCGGTCGCCGGCGTGCCACCGATGCTCACCGTGGCATCACGCGTGAATCCGGCACCGGTGACCGTCACCCTCGTACCCCCACTGACCGTTCCACTGGACGGGCTGACCGCGGAGACCGACGGTGGTCCGTAGGTGAATTCGTCCGCGAAGGACGTGGCGCTGGTGCCGTCAGGCGTGGTGACCGTGACATCGACCGTGCCCGGCGACACCGGACTGGGCGACGTCGCGGTGATGGTGGTGTCGTTTTGCACCGTGAAGGTCGCAGCCGGCACAGTGCCGAAGTCCACCGTCGTCGCACCGGTGAACTCGGACCCGGTGATGGTCACGGATGTGCCGCCGCTGGCCGGTCCTGCTGTCGGGGACACCGCGGTGACCGCCGGCCTCAGGTAGCGGTACACGTCCAACGGGCCGGTGGCCGACGTGCCGTTGGGCGTGGTGACGGTGACGTCCACCGCGCCCGGTGTGCCGGCCGGCACGGTGGCGGTGATCGTCTGGGCGTTGACAACCGTCACGTTGGTGGCGGCGTTGGGACCGAAGTGCACGGCCGTGGCGCCCGTGAAGCCGGCGCCGCTGATCGTGAGCGTGTTGCCACCGCTGTAGGGGCCGGCCGTCTGGGACAAGCCGCCCACCACAGGGCAGCCGCCCGACGGTTCGAGGTCGCCGATCAGCGTCGAGGCCAGCGGAGAACCCCAGCCAGTGGCGAGGTCGTAGCCGGTCGTGGCGGGATAGTAGGGCCCCGGTGCCGACGGGGTCGGCCCGGTCGGCGTGGTGGCCTGGTTGTTCGCCGGCGCGGTGGCGCCGGTCACGTCGTTGAACCCGCCTCCTCCCAGCCCGTAGAGCAGCGGGTGGACGTCACCGGCGCGTTGGGTACAGCCGCTGTCGGCCAGGGCGATCACCGCCGCCCACAACGGCGAGCCCACGCTGGTCCCCCCGATCGGGCCCCAGCCCGTCGGGAAATTCAGTGACGACGCGCACGTGCCCGAGCAGTACATGACCCATCCGCTGGACGGATCGGCGTCGGCGGCCACGTCGGGCACGGTCCGACAACCGGGCTGGCTGCCCTGGCCGCTGCTGGTCGAACAGGACCACGGGACGGTCGTCTCGTAGGCGTTGCCCGACAGCGCCGACGCCTGCCACGACGGCACGTTCCACACCTGCGAGATTCCTCCGCCGCCTGCACCGCCGGCCAGGCCGTTGTTCCACACCGACTCCGTGGGTGGTGGCCCGAGGGAGGTGATGTCCGTGCCGCCCACCGACAGGACCGTCGGCTGGCTCCCCGGATCGTCCACCTGCAGGGAGGTGTCGGTGATCGGCGGACTCACCTGGTCGTTGTAGCAGTCCTCGGATCCCTCGTCACCGGCGGCAGCGGTGACGGTCTGCCCTTGCGCGACCGCCTGCTGGAAGATGCTCGCCTCCGAGGCGATGACGGCGCTGCCGGCTTCGCTCTCGCACAGTCCCCAGCTGGTGGCGAGCACGGCCGCCGTGTCGTCGGAGACCATCTTGGCGTAGGTGTCCAGGGCGCCAGTGTTGGTGTTGGGACCCTCGTAGACGAGCACGTTTGCCTGGGGCGCGATCCCGATCACCACCTCGATGTCCAACGTGGCCTCGACGCCAGCCCCTGGCGACGGCCCGCCGTCGACCGGCACCGCTGTCACCGACGCGTTCGTCCCGTAGCAGCTCTGGTAGGTGGCGATGTCGGAGGCCGTGTACGGCTCGAGCTCGTACACGCCGACGCTCACGCCCTGGCCGAGCCGCCCCGTCCCGTACACGGACGTGAGCGAGTAGGCCGTGGCGATCTGGTTGGCGGTGAGCCCGCCGACCCGCTGGGCGTTCGAGCACGGCTGCGGTCCACTCGCCGTCCGCGCGGCGGCGGTGCGTGGCGTCGCCGCTGCGTGTGGCGCCACCGTCGTGGATGATGCAGTCGTCGCGGGTGACGCCGTCGTCGTGGGTGACGTCATAGCCGTCGGGGCTCCGGGACTGGTCGGCGCTGCGGGAGCACCCGACGACGCCGTTGCGGCCACCCAGTGCGGGGATCGTGGCACTACGTCGTCAAGGCCCACCACCCCCACCACGTCCGGAACGAGGCCGCTGGGTACCAACGGCGCGCTCGAGGCGACACGCCCGATGCGACCCGAGGGGAGCCGGACGCGCTGCAGGTGAACGCCGAAGGCCGTCGACAGCTGGGCGGCGGTGGCCCTGACCGGCAGGAACAGGCCATCGGGTGCCGGTCGGCCCGGGTGCAGCCCTTGCCGCCGCAGCCATGTCTCAGTGGCGGCGATCGTGGCGGGGGTGGGGCCGAAACGCTCGGCGAACTGCCCCTTGGCCAGATAGTGCCGGTACTGGGGTGAACTCGGATCGGACACCGCTGCATCGAACGCCGCCAGCGCTGCCGGGTCGCGCGGCTGCAGCTCCACGTCCACGTCGATCTGCTGGCTCGGGTCAACGGGGCCGAGGACCTCGGTCCCAGGCGGCAGGTGCGGCCCGGTCGTGTGCGCCCGCACCAGCGGTGTCGCCGCCCGGGCCGCGGAGTTGTCCTGTGCCGCGGCCGGCACCGGGTGGGCGACCATCGGTAGCACTCCGGCGGCCAGTGACAGGACGCCCACGACGAGGAGCCGCTCCGTCCCAGCAAGTCGTGGCCGTGGACCAGCGCCGTGCGGATCCCGCATGAACGGCGCAGCGTACACAGCACCTCCATCGATGTCCGGGCAACGGAGTGCCCCCGTCAGCCGTCGAGCTCCTCCTCCCACCTCGCCATCTTCGGCACGACAGGCCACCTGCTACAGGTGATCGGCGGCGCAACCCGTTGCATGGGCAAGGGGTCGTGATGGTCGGGTCGCGGGGGTCGGGTCGCGGGGGCTCGAGCGCCGCCTCTGTCTCCTCGACGGCCGCCGGTCGTGATGGTCGGATCGCGGGGGCATGGTTCTGCCAGCGGCCCAACGGCGTTGGCTGGCGCGACTCGCACCGATGCAGCACGCCTGCGCCGGGTCCCGCCGGTGGCTGCGCAGCACCGCGACGACAGGAATCGGACCTTTCATGGTGTTCCGATGCTGTTGATACACCCTCACCGTATGATCCCAGAATGGACCTACCCACGGTCGACGTGCTGGCTGCCTGCAGCGACGAGGAGCTCTTCGCCCATGTGGCCGACATGCACGCGTTGCGCAACGCCGCGCACACCTCGCTGCTGACCGCGATCCGCTTGCTCGGGGAACGCCGGGCATGGGAACGTGAAGGCACGAGCACCATGGCAGAGGCACTGGTGGCGCGCCTGGGCCTGGCATGGCGCGAAGCAACCGAGTGGGTGCGGGTCGCCGGTGTCCTGCCCGAGTTGCCCGAGTTGACCACCGCGTATGCGGCCGGCCGCCTCTCGTTCGACCAGCTCAAGCCACTGAGCGAGATCGCTACGCCGTGCGACGACGCCCGACTCGCCCGCGAAGGCCCGCGGTGTTCGACGACGCAGCTCGAAGCGCTGGCCAGGCGGCGGCGGCAGCTCACCGGTGAGGAGGCTGCCGCGGAGCACCGCCGACGCTACCTCCGCACGTGGTGGAAGGGGCGAATGCTCCATGTGCGAGGCGAGCTCCCTGACACCGATGGCGTCGTCGTCGAACGTGCCCTGCAGCGTCTCGCTGATCGCGAACCTCCGGATCCCATCACCGGGCGCTTCGAGCCCTACGAGGCTCGGTGCGCCGACGCCCTGGTCCAGCTCGCCTCGGCCGGTACCGGTCCTGGTGCCGACGCCGAGCGCGCCACGATCGTGGTGCACGTCGACGAGGACTTCCTCGTCGGCGAGCACGGACCGTTCTCCGGTCAGGGTGCCGGACGCCTCGAAGCGGGGCCCGACGTCGGTCCCCAGACCGTGCGCCGCCTGCTGTGCGATTGCAGGTGGCAGGTCGTGGCCGAGGACGAGGCCGGGCGACCCCGTGCCCTGTCGAGCCTGCGGCGCACCGCTCCCGCCTGGCAACGCCGGCTGTTGCACGACCGCGACCAGCACTGCCGTTTCCCCGGCTGCAGCCGCCCGGGGTGGCTCCAGCCGCACCACATCGTGCACGCCGCCGTCGGTGGCCCGACCACGGTTGAGAACCAGGTCCTCCTGTGCGTCAAGCACCATCGTGTCGTGCACGACCAGCGCTGGCGTATCGAAGGAGATCCCAACGAACGCCTCGTCTTCACGAGCCCGACCGGGCGCGTGTTCGAGAGCACCGTCCTCCGTCCGGACCGCCGCGGGTCGAAGCGTCACCGAACGACGCAGGCGCAAGGAACATCACGCCGAGGATCACCAGGACAGGAACCGCCCGATCGCGGATCGCCCGATCGCGGATCGCCGAGGCGGGGATCGTCGGACGGGGGAACACCGCTGCGCGAGACGCCGGGGCGGGAGACGACCGCCAGAGCTGGCCCACCCCCAGGGGGTTCGTGAACGCGAACTGCTGCACGGCAACCCCGACGTCAGCGTTCTCTGGGACGTCGGTCGACGCCGTCGTCGCGGTCATCGTGGTCCTCACCCGAGTGCGCGGCCGCACCGGGCGACGAGGAGGCCCGACGGGCACGGCGACGGAGCTCTCTGGCGATCTCGGGCTCCCGTCCGTGAGGTCCGGGCTCGTAGTACACGTGACCGGCGACGTCGGCCGAGCGATACTCCTGCTCCACCCACCCCCGAGGATCGTCGTGCGGATAGCGATAGCCCTCACCGTGGCCCAGCCCGCGGGCAGCAGGGTAGTGGGCATCGCGCAGGTGAAGCGGCACGTCGCCCCGGGTGCCACGCCGGACGTCGTCGCGCGCCCGGCCGAGGGCTACCGTGACGCGGTTGGACTTGGGTGCAGCCGCCAGGTACACGACGGCGTGAGCGAGATTGAGCTGGGCCTCTGGGAGACCGACGAACTCCACCGCCCGGGCCGCGGCGTCTGCCACGACCAATGCCATGGGATCCGCCAGGCCGACGTCCTCGCTGGCAAGGATCACCAGCCGGCGGGCGATGAAACGGGCATCCTCCCCCGCCTCGAGCATCCGAGCCAGCCAGTACAGCCCGGCGTCGGGATCAGAGCCGCGGATGGACTTGATGAGCGCGCTGGCCTGGTCATAGTGCGCGTCAGGACCCTGGTGGAGCAGTCGTCCGGCACGCGCCCGTTCGACGTCGGCCACGTCGATGACACGATCGCCCGCCAGCGCACGCGCGACCTCGAGGGTGCCCAGTGCAGCACGGGCGTCACCGTCAGCCACCGACACCAGGGCCTCGACGGCCTCCTCGGTGGCCGACGCTCCCTCGGCACGCAAGCCTCGGCGCACGACTTCTCGCACGTCGTCGTCGGTCAGGGGCTCGAGGCGCCACAGGGTCGATCGGCTGAGGAGCGGGGAATTGACGGCAAAGTAGGGGTTCTCGGTGGTGGCGCCGATGAAGACGACCAGCCCCTCCTCCACGGCTGGGAGTAGCGCGTCCTGCTGTGCCCGGTTGAAGCGATGGACCTCGTCGACGAACAGGATGGTGCCCTGACCCTGCTCGCCCAGGCGCCGGCGAGCCTCCTCCACCGCTTGGCGAACATCGGCCACGCCAGCGGTGACCGCCGACAGCGGCACGAACGCTTTCGCAGAGGCAGCTGCCGCCACCAGCGCCAAGGTCGTCTTCCCGCTGCCCGGCGGACCCCACAAGATGGCCGACGTCAGCCGGTCCTGCTCGACGAGGACCCGCAACGGAGCGCCGGGCGCCACCAGGTGGCGCTGGCCCACGATCTCGTCGAGCGTCGTCGGCCGCAGCCGGGCCGCCAACGGGCCCCGCTCCGCGAGCCGCTGGCGGAGCGCGCCGCTGAACAGGTCCTCTGCCCCGGCTTTCGCCGTGGAAGGCCGCGGCGGCCGACTCGATCCCCTGCGTTCCATGTGCCGACCCCCGTCGTGTCTCGAAGTCTCCCCGGTGCGGGTCTCCCGGTCTGAGTGTGCCGGGTCCTGCCGTGCCGTGCTCGGCCGCGTCCGAGCCCAAACGACGGGCCCGGGAGCCGTCGGGGTGCCATCCAGCAGGCGTCGGTGGCCAATCGCTGCGCCGGTGGCGGGTTGGCGGCTGGTCAGGTAGTGGCTGGTCGGTGGCTCGTCGGTCGGCGACTGGCGGGACGCTGTCTGTTGGATCTGTCTGTTGGATCTGTCTGTTGGATCAGCGGGTACCGTCGGGACGCGCCGCTGGGCGGAGTCCCAGCTCGCGCAAGGTCTCGGGCGGCAACGGCTTGGGCGCTCCGGTCATCAGATCCGTACCCGACTGCGTCTTCGGGAACGCGATGACCTCGCGGATGTTCTCTTCCCCGGCCAGGATGGCCACCATCCGGTCCACGCCGACGGCGAATCCGCCGTGGGGCGGCGCGCCGTAGCGGAAGGCTCCGAGCAGGAAGCCGAAACGGGCCTCGGCCTCCTCGGCCGAGATGCCCAAGGCGTCGAACACCTTGCGCTGCAGGTCCTCACGGTGCACCCGGATCGAGCCGGAGCCCAGCTCCCAGCCATTGAGGACGAGGTCGTAGGCCTGGGACCGCACCCGTAGGGGATCGGTTCCCATGAGCTCGACGTCGTCGGGATGGGGCATGGTGAAGGGGTGATGGGCCGGGGCGGGACGCCCGTCGGCGTCGGGCTCGAACATGGGGAATTCCGTCACCCACACAAAACGCCGCTCACCGTGGCCCACCGGCAGTGCACCCAGCTCGCTGCGCAGGGTCCCCAGTACGCTGCACGCGGTTCGCCATTCGTCGGCCACCACCAGGATGAGGTCGCCCGGCGCGGCTCCCGCCGCTCGCACGAGCCCCGCCCGCTCGGCATCGGCCAGGAACTTGTCGAGGGGCGAGTCGAGCGCGACCGTCCCTGCCGCCAGGCCGGCCGGGTCGGCGTCGACGGGCACCTTCAGCCATGCCAGCCCCTTGGCCCCGAGCGCCTTGGCCCGCTCCACGAGGCCGTCCAGGCGGTTCCGACCCAGCTCGGCGCCACCGGGCACGCACAACCCCTTGACGCACGGTGCCTGGAAGGCTTTCACCGCCGTGCCGGCAAAGACCTCGCCCAGCTCGACCAGCTCCATCCCGAAGCGCAGGTCTGGCTTGTCGGTGCCGAAGCGGTCCATGGCGTCGTGCCAGGTGATGGTGGCCACCTCGCCCGGACGCTCCCCCACCGCTGCCTCCGTGGCGTCGAGCACCGCCTCCGTGACGAACCGCTGCACGTCATCGGGACCGACGAAGCTGGCCTCCATGTCAAGCTGCGTGAACTCGAACTGCCGGTCGGCACGCAGGTCCTCGTCCCGCAGACAGCGCGCCACCTGGAAGTATCGGTCGGTCCCCGCCACCATGAGCAGCTGCTTGGCGATCTGGGGACTCTGGGGCAGTACGTAGAACTCCCCGGGGTGGAGGCGAGCCGGGACGGCGAACTCCCGGGCACCTTCGGGCGTGGGGGTCCACAGCAGCGGAGTCTCCACCTCCACGAACCCCTGGCGCACCATGGCAGCTCGCATGGCTGCCAGCACCCGTGACCGCAAGCGCAAGTTGCGCTGCATTTTCGGCCGGCGCAGGTCCACGAACCGGTAGCGCAAACGCACCGCCTCGTCGGTGTCCACGCGGTCGAGGACCGGGAACGGCGGCGGCTCGGCGCGGTTGAGCACCTCGAGTCGGCACTGGGCGAGCTCCACCTCACCTGTGGCCAGCTCGGGATTGGCAGTGCCCTCGGGGCGGAGCCGCACGGTTCCCTCGACCTGCACCACCCACTCGCTCCGAGCCTCCACCGAGCCGTCGACCACGCATTGGACGACCCCGGTGGCATCCCGCAGGTCGAGGAACGCGAGGTGCTCGCCATGCTCGCGCCGCGACGCCACCCACCCGCACAGCCGGACCCGGCTGCCGGCATGTGTCGGGCGCAGCTCACCACAGGTGTGGGTGCGCATGGCGGTGGCCGAGGACCCCGCCACATCCATACCCGTGGCGTCGGGCGCGTCGGGACCACCGAGGGCGCTGGCGGGAATACGGCTGCTGCTCGTGTCACCCGTTGCCGTCATCGCGCACCGCTCCCGCTGGTCCCACCGCCACCGCCACGACTGGGATCACCGCCACCAGGGCCACCGGGAGCGCCGGGCGGGCCCTCGGTCGGCAACGCCTCGGTCGGCAACGCCTCGGTCGACAGTCCCTCCGTCGCCAGCTCGTGAGTGGCCTGCTCGACGGCCACCTGCGAGGGCGCGACCTGCACCTCGGTCGCCGGCACCGCAGCCGCCTGTGATGCGACAATCGCGGCACGCACCTCGGCCACCACCTCGGCTGCCGGGACGTGACGCTGCGTCCCGCCGCGCAGGGGCCGCAGGGCCACGCTGCCCGCGGCACGCTCCTCGGCGCCCACGATGAGCGCCACCGCTGCACCCGAACGATCCGCCAGCCGCAGCTGCGCCTTGAGGGAGCGGTCGTCATACGCCCGATCGGCCGCCACCCCCCCGGCCCGCAGCTGCGCCAGCAGCTCCCGTGCGGCCGTGCCCCCGGTCAGATCCACCACGAAGGCGTCGAGGGCGGACGCGGGCGCCGGGAACACCCCTTCGGCGTCACAGGCCAACAACGTGCGCTCGATCCCCACACCGAACCCGATGCCGGGCGTGGGCGGGCCGCCGAGCTGCTCCACCAGGCCGTCGTAGCGTCCTCCGCCACCCACCGCGTTCTGGGCGGCCTCCAGCGCGCCGGAGGCCAGCTCGAAGGTCGTGCGGGTGTAGTAGTCGAAACCACGCACCAGGCGTACCGCCAGGCGGTGCTCGATCCCAAGGGCGTCGAGGCCGCTGCGGACCTGCGCGAAGTGCGCTGCGCAGGCATCGTCGAGGAAGTCCACCAGGCGGGGTGCGTCCTGGGTCACCGTGCGGCACGCATCGGTCTTGCAGTCGAGCACCCGGAGGGGGTTGGCACGGTAACGGTGGCGGTGCTCGTCGCACAGATCCGCGGCCCGCGCATCGAGGTAGGACCGCAGCGCCTCCACGTACACCGGTCGGCAATCGCGGCACCCCATCGAGTTGACCAGCAGGGTGACCTGACGCAGCCCCAGGCCCGTCACGAAGCCGTACGCCAGGGCGATGACCTCCACGTCGAGCTCGGGGTCCTCCGTGCCCAGTGCCTCCACCCCGACCTGGTGGTGCTGGCGGTAGCGGCCGGCCTGGGCCCGCTCGTAGCGAAAGGCCGGCGTCACGTACCACGCCTTCCACGGCAGCGGCGGGCGGTGCTCCACGAAGGCACGCACCACCGACGCCGTACCTTCGGGTCGCAGTGCCAGCGTCCGGCCGCCGCGGTCGGTGAACTCGTACATCTCCTTGCCCACGAGCTCGGTGGTCTCCCCGATGCCACGCCGGAACACCCGAACGTCTTCGAACATGGGGCTCACCACCAAGCCGAAGCCGTAGCGCCCGGCATCGGCCGCGAACCGGGCCACGAACCGCTCCCAGCGGGCCGACTCGGGCCACAGCACGTCGCGGGTGCCTTTCGGGGCGCGCGGCGGCTGCACCTGGCTGGCGGTCACGGTCGCTCAGCCCTTCCTGCCGGGCAGCATGCGGTACGCGTCGAACACCCCGTCGAGGTGTCGGAGCGAGCTCAGCAGCGAGTCCAGATGCGCCGGGTCCGCCAGCTCCACGTCGAAGCGCATCCGGCTCACGCGGTCAGGAGTGGTCTGCGACGACGACGCCACGATGTTGAGGTGGTGTTCGGAGACCACCCGGGTGACATCGGCCAGCAGGCGCGACCGGTCGAAGGCGAGCACCTCGATCGACGCCACGAACACGGTCGAACCGTCGCGGTCCCACTCGACGTCGATGAGCCGCTCGCCCTCCCCGCTGGCCAGCGCACCGGCGTTGGCGCAGTCGGCTCGGTGCACGCTCACCCCACGGCCGCGGGTGACGAATCCGACGATCTCGTCGCCGGGCACGGGCGTGCAGCACCGGCTCAGGCGTACCATCACGTCGTCGAGGCCCTCGACGTACACGCCAGCCGGCGATCCTCGGCGCCGGGAGGGTGCCCGCAGCCCCGGCATGGCCGCCGTGGCCGGCAGCTGCTCCTCGTAGTCCCCACCGCGCAGCTCCCTGGCGAGGCGCTGGGCGACGCTGCGGGCCGAGACATGCCCCTCCCCGATGGCGGCGTGCAGGGCGTCGAGGTCGCTGTAGTTCATGACCGTCGCCAGTCGGTCGAGCGCGTTGGACGCTGCCACCTTCTGCACTGGCAGGCCCTCGCGACGCACTGCCCGGACGAGCTCCTCCCGGCCGGTCTCGATGGCGTCCTCACGCCGCTCGCGGCTGAACCACTGGCGGATCTTGTTGCGCGCCCGGGGCGAGCGGACGATCTGCAGCCAGTCACGCGACGGGCCGGCTGAAGGCACCTTCGAGGTGATGATCTCCACCGTGTCGGCACTCTTGAGGCGCGTGTCGAGCGGGACGAGGCGGCCGTTCACCTTGGCCCCGATGCAGCGGTGCCCGACCTCGGTGTGGATGGCGTAGGCGAAATCGATGGGCGTTGCCCCCGCCGCCAGGGCGATCACCTTGCCCTTGGGCGTGAAGACGTACACCTCGTCCTGCTCGAGGTCGAGCTTCAAGGTCTCGAGGAACTCGAGCGGGTCGGTGGTATCGGCCTGCCAGTCCACGATGCGCTGCAGCCACTGCATCTCGGCGGTGGTGGTCGCCGCGCCGTGGTTGGCCTCCTTGTAGCCCCAGTGGGCAGCGATGCCGTACTCGGCTCGGCGGTGCATCTCCTGGGTGCGGATCTGGACCTCGATGGGCTTGCCCTCGAGACCGATGACCGTGGTGTGCAGCGACTGGTAGAGGTTGAACTTGGGGCTGTTGATGTAGTCCTTGAACCGACCCTGGACCGGGCTCCAGATTGCGTGGATCGAGCCCAGCGCGGCCCAGCAGTCCTTTTCGGAGTCAACGATGACCCGGATACCCACCAGGTCGTGGATCTCGGCGAACTCCTTGCCCCGCACCACCATCTTTTCGTAGATGCTCCACAGGTGCTTGGGCCGCCCCGTGACCTCCGCCTCGATCCCCGACGCCGCCAGCCGCTCGCGCACCGCCACCAGCACCCGGGCCAGGTACTCCTCGCGTTCGGGTGCCCGGGTGGCGACCATCTGCTCGATCTCGGCGTAGCGCTTGGGGTGCAAGGTGGCAAAGGCCAGGTCCTCGAGCTGCCACTTGAGCTCCTGGATGCCCAGGCGGTGCGCCAGCGGTGCGTAGATGTCGAGCGTCTCCTGCGCGGTGCGTCGCTGCTTCCAGTCGGGCATGACCGCGATCGTCCGCATGTTGTGCAGCCGGTCGGCCAGCTTGATGACCAGCACCCGCCAGTCGCTGGCCATGGCGACCAGCATCTTGCGCACGGTGGCGGCCTGCTGGGCCTCTTTCGAGTCGAACTGGAGCCGGTCCAGCTTCGTGACCCCGTCGACGATGCCGGCAACCTCGTCGCCGAAGCGCTGCGCCACCTCCTCGATCCGCAGGCCGGTGTCCTCCACCGCGTCGTGGAGCAAAGCGGCGGCAACCGAGCGGTCGTCGAGGCCCAGCTCGGCCACGATGGTGGCCACGGCCACCGGATGGGTGACATAGGGCTCACCGGTCTGGCGGGTCTGGCCCTGATGGACCTGCTCGGCCAACCGCCCGGCGCGCTGGATCAGTTCCCGCTCGGCCGCCGATGCCTCCGGGCGCCGGGCCTCGAAGGCGGCCAGCACAGGCGCCAGCACGTCCTGGACCACGCCCGGCCGGCGGGACGGTGCGGCAGCGCGCTCGACGGTGACCATTCCCTTACGGTACCTGGTTCCCTTCCGGCACCTGCCGCACACTCGTGGACCGCAGCCCGCCGATCCTCGACCCGCCGCCAGTACCGGCGGTGCAGCCCACCGCCCCAGCGCGCTCAGCGGCGACGGCCCCCCTTCTTGCCACCTCCCTTGCGCCGAGCCCGGGGCGGAGGACGCCGTGGGCCACCCTGAGCACCGCTGCGAGCTGGCGCCGGGCGCGCACCACCCGACCGGGCGACCGCACCGGCGCTGCCACCGGGCATGCCCTCGGCGCCTGCGCCACCGGGCACCGCCGTGGCGGCAACGTCCCCGCCGGGAAGCTCCCCGGCGCCGTCGCCGACGGCGAGCCGGGTCCCAGCACCTGCACCCAGCCCACCAGTGCGGCCCGATCCCGGGCGGATGACCTGCCCCTGGCGCCTGACGCCGGCCCGTGCCTGGGCGCGGGCCCGACCGGCGGTACCGCTCGACGCCGCCATCAGCGCGGCCGCCGCCCGGGGGGTGAGCAGGCCCTCGCGCTCGGCCCGGCTCTCGAGTTTCTGGCGGATCGTCTGGTAGCGCGGCTCGCGCTCTTTCATCTGCGCCAGCAGCGGGGAGGCGATGAAGATGGAGGAGTACGCACCCGACACCAGCCCGATGGTGAGGGCAAACCCGAAGTACTCCAGCGTCGTGGCTCCGAGCAGCTGCGCACCGATCACGAGGACCGACAGCACGGGCAGCACGGCCACCAGCGAGGTGTTGATCGATCGGGCCAGGGTCTGGTTCATCGACAGGTTGACCACGTCGTCGTAGGTCATGCGCCCCGACGCGCCGAGGCCCTTGGTGTTGTCCGTCACGCGGTCGAACACGACCACCGTGTCATACAGCGAGTACCCGAGGATGGTCAGTACGGCGATGACGGTGTCCGGTGTGACCTGCAAGCCCGACAGCGAGTAGACGCCCGCCACCACCAGCAGGTCGTGGATCACCGCCGCCAGGGCGGCCACCGCCATCTTCCACTCGAAGCGGAACGAAATGTAGAGGACGACCACCACGAAGAAGACGATGACGGCGATGATCGCCTTCTGGGTGATCTGGCTGCCCCAGGTCGGCCCCACATCAGTCGTGGACACCCCGCTGGCCGGAACCCCCGCCAGCTTGCCCAACGCAGCGGAGACGGCCTGCTTCGTCTGCTCCTGCTTGGTGGCCGACTCCTTGTTGAGATCCGCCTGCACCTGCACCGTGCGACCACCGAGGATCTGCACGGTGGCACCGGTCACCCCGGCTCCGGCCACGGCCCGCTGGACGGTGGCGGTGTCGGGATGGGACATGGTCACCTCCCAGGAGGTGCCGCCGCGAAATTCGATACCGAGGTTGAGCCCTCGCGTCCCCAGGGAAACCAGGCCGGCCAGGATCACGACGAGCGAGATCGTGTACCACCAGCGGCGGCGGCCCACGAAGTCGAACGCCGTCTCCCCCCGGTACAGCCGCACGAAGGGATTGCCAGAGCGCGCTGTGGCCACCGCGTCGTCGACCGTCGTCACGGCTGACTCCCGCTGTCGATGGCCAGGCCCCGTGCCACGCCGATGACCGGTGCGTCGGTGACGGCGCGGCTCCGGCCCAGCAGGATCACGAGCGGCCGGGTGAAGAAGAAGGTCATGACGATGTCGAGCAGCGTGGACAGCCCGAGGAAGAAGGCGAAGCCCCGCACCGAACCCACAGCCACCAGATACAACACCACGGCAGCCGCCAGAGACACGAGGTCGGCAGCCAGCACTGTCCGGAACGCACCCTTGAAGCTCCGGTCCACGGAGGTGCGGATCGAGCGGCCGGCACGAGCTTCGTCCTTCAGACGCTCGAAGTAGACGATGTAGGAGTCGACGGTGATGCCGACCGACACGATCAGGCCCGTCACGCCCGCCAGGTCCAAGGTGAGGTTCATGCCCGAGTGCCCGAGGGCAGACACGACGGCCCACAGCAGGGCGGCAGTGGTCGCCAGCCCTGCCAAGACCACGACCCCCAAGGCCCGGTAGTAGAGGATCGTGTAGAGCAGCACCAGCAGCAGGCCACCGATGCCGGCTGCGAGGCCGGCTCTGAGCGAGGACTTCCCCAACGTGGGTGTGACCGTCTCGTTGCTGATGGGGTTGCCCAGCTGCACCGGCAGCGCGCCGTAGTTGAGCACCAGCGCCAGGTTCTTGGCAGAGGCCTCGGTGAAGTTCCCGCTGATCTGGACCTGCCCCTGGAAGGACGAGAACGTGGTGGACTGGGGCTGGGTGATGGGCGCGGACTCGACCACGCCGTCGAGGTCGATCCCGATCAGCTGGTGGAAGTTCTGTTGGGCCACCTGATCCCATTTGGCCGCCCCTGCCGACGTGAGGGTGACGTCGACGACCCACTGCGTCTGGTTGGGCGGGATCAGCGCCTGGGCGGATTTCACCGCGGTCCCACTGAGCTGGGAGGGACCGAGCAGGTACCGCTGCTTGCCGCCCGTGCCTGCCACCGGCACCAGCACGTAGCCGTTGGGGTTGTTGTCGTCCTCGACGTTTGTGGTGGAGGGGATGCTCGACAGCTTCGGGTCAGGCGGGATGCTGTTGAGGTTGGTGGTGTAGCCACCCTGGGCAGACGGCGACGGCGTCACTTGCAGGTTGGGGGCCTGGAGGGAGTACTGGCTGCCCGACGGGCAGGACGAGGGCACCGGCGGCGGTGACGGCGGTGGCGGTGACGGTGCCACGTACGGCCCGGCCGCGCACAACACCGGGCGGAACTGCAGCTGCGCCGTCTTGCCGATGAGGTCGATGACGGCCTGCGGGTTCTTGAGACCGGGCAGCTGCACGACGATATTGCCCCCCTGCGACGTCACCGTGGCGCCTGACACGCCCGTGGCGTCGACTCGGTTGCGGATGATGTCGATGGTGGTGTTGATGTCACCCTGCGTGATGCGATGGGTGCTGTGGGGCTGGTAGACGACCTCGGAACCACCCGCGAGGTCGAGCCCGAGCTTGGGGTGCCAGCCGGCCGCCAGCGTGGCCGCCAGCGCCACGACGGCCACCAGCACGCTGATCAGCAGGCTGACCACGAGCGACCGCCTCATCTGGCACCTCCGCCACCGGGCTGGTCGTCGCCACCGGACCGGTCGTCGCCTCCGGGCCGGTCGTCGCCTCCGGGTCGGTCGTCGCCACTGGACCGGTCGTCGCCACTGGGCTGGTCGTCGCCGGACCGCACGCCGGGCGGCTCGTCGAAGTACCCGGGGACATGGTCGTGCCCGGGGACATGGTCAGCGCCAGCTGCCGTGCCGGCGGATCCCGCCCCGCCCCCGCCGCCGGGTGTGTCCGTCCAGGTGCCATCGTCCTCCGCACCGCCCTCCGGCACTGGCGCCGTGAGCCGGCGAGCGATGGTCGAGCGAAGGACCGTCAGGGTGCTGCCGTTTCCGGTCTCGAGGACGACGCGGTCGTCCTCGACGGCGATCACCGTGCCGAAGATGCCCGCACCGGTGAGCACCTCGTCGCCCGGGGACAGGTTCTGCAAGGTGGCTCGCTGCTGCTGGGCGGCGCGGGTACGGGGCCGGAAGAAGAGGAAGTAGCCGAGGAGCACCAGCACGAGCAGGAACAGCAGGCTGTAGGCCGACGATCCACTCGACGTGGTGTTCTTCGTCGTCGTGGTGGTTGCCGCAAGCACCACCGATAGCAAAATGGCGTGAAGGGGCATGGAGGTCGTTTCCGTGTCGGGGCCGCCGGGCACTCCGGCTCGGAACGGCTCCGAGCGCCCGACACTAGCCCAACGTGCCCCCGGAGCAGGGGCACTGGCGCTGCTCTCGATCGGCACCCGTGCAAGCCGACACCCGTGCGGGCCAGGTCGGGTACCGCCCCGGCCAACGCTGGCCGTTCCCGTCCGGCCGGGTGAGCACCGTCACCACAAGCTGGGCGTGACGTCCTCGGGTCGGAGTGGATCGACGGGATCGAGCCCCAGGTGGGCGAAGGCCCCGGCGGTTGCCAGCCGGCCCCGGGGCGTTCGCTGCAGCAACCCCTGCTGCAGCAGGTACGGTTCGTACGCGTCCTCGACGGTGCCAGCCTCCTCGCCCACGCATTGGGCCAGGGTGGTCAAGCCCACCGGACCGCCGCCGAAGCGCCGGCACAGGGCGTCGAGGATGGCCCGGTCCACCTTGTCGAGACCAAGCTGGTCGACCCCGAACAGCTCCAGGCCCTCCGCGGCGCGCTCGGCGGTGACCACGCCGTCGGCCCGGACCTCCACGAAATCCCGCACCCGCCGCAACAGCCGGTTGGCGATGCGCGGCGTGCCCCGGGACCGCCGGGCGATCTCCCACGCGCCGTCGTCGTCCACATCGACACCCAAGATGGCCGCCGAGCGCAGCACGATCCGCTGCAGGTCGTCGGGGCCATAGAGGTCGAGGCGGCCCACGAAACCGAACCGGTCACGGAGCGGGCCGGTCAGCAGTCCAGTGCGGGTGGTGGCACCGACCAGGGTGAATCGCGGCAGGTCGAGGCGGATCGAGCGCGCCGTGGGGCCCTTGCCGATCAGGATGTCGAGCTGGAAGTCCTCCATCGCCGGATACAGGACCTCCTCCACCGGGCGAGGCAGGCGGTGGATCTCGTCGACGAACAGCACGTCGCCTGCCTGCAGGTCAGTCAGGATCGCCGCCAGGTCGCCGGCGCGCGCCAGGGCGGGCCCCGAGGTGACCCGCAGGCCGACCCCCATCTCCGCTGCCACGATGCCGGCCAGTGACGTCTTGCCCAGCCCGGGCGGCCCCACGAACAGCAGGTGGTCGACCGCTTGCTGGCGCCGACGCGCTGCCTCGATCACGATGTGCAGGTGCTCGGTCAGCTGCGCCTGGCCGATGAATTCCTCCAGTCGCCGCGGACGAAGGCGCGCCTCGTCCGCCAGCTCTGCCGGATCGGCCACCGGGTCGACGGGCCGGGCAGCTCCACCGACACCGCCAGCGACCGCCTGGACTGCTGCGCCAGCCGGGTGACCGCCGCCACCGACTCCGGCATCGCCACTCGCCCCCACCCTGCTGCCACCCGCCACCACATCGCCGGGATCCCCGGACGCCACCGCCTCGTCCCCGCCGGGTTGCGCCAGGACCTCGCGCCTGGCGGACGTGGCGCGGCTCATCGTGCACCTGCCAACGTCCGCAGGGCCTGGCGCAGCACGTCCTCGACCCGTCCGTCGCCGGGGACCGCCTCCAGCGCCCGCCGTATCTCGTCCGGGCCATAGCCGAGCTCGCTCAGCGCGGCGCGCACGTCTCCATGCACGGCACCACCGGCGCCAGTACCGACCGGGCTGCCCGCCACGTCGGGCACCTGCAGCTTCGCCTTCAGCTCGAGCACCAGCCGCGCTGCCGTCTTCCGCCCCACGCCCGGCACGGCACACAAGGCGTCGACGTCGTCCTCGGCCACGGCCTGGACCAGTGTGTCGGGGCCGAGGGTGGACAGGACCGACAGCGCCAGCGCCGGACCCACGCCATGGGCGCCGAGCAACGCCTCGAAGGTGCGCCGTTCGCCGAGAGTCGGAAAGCCGTACAGCACGATGGCGTCCTCGCGCACGTGGGTGTGGACGTGCAGCTCCAGCTGCGCCCCGGTGCTCGCGGTCGCCAGAACCCGCGGGGGAACGGTCACCCGGTACCCCACGCCGTGCACGTCGAGCAGCACCTCTCCCTCGCCGGTGCGCGCCAGCAGCGAGCCCCGCAGCCACCCGATCACGACGCCGCTCCCGTCGTGGCGGCGATGGCAGCGCGCAACCCCTGGGCACTGAGATGGCACACCGCCAGGGCCAGTGCGTCGGCAACGTCGGGCGGACGCGGTACGGTCGCCAAGCCGAGGATGGCCGCCACCATCCGCTGGACCTGCTCCTTGGTGGCCCCGCCATAGCCCACAACTGCCATCTTCACCTCGTTGGCCGTGTACTGGACGACCTCGCAACCTGCCTCGGCCGCCACCAGCAACGCCACCCCCCCGGCCTGGCCGGTGGCCATGGCGGTCCGTGCGTTGGTCTGGAAGAAGACACGTTCGATCACCACGACGTCGGGTTGGGCCTCGGCCACCACGGCCCGCAGCTCCCGATGCAGCACCAGGAGGCGCGCCGGCAGTGAGGTCGTCGGATCGGTGGTGATGACACCCCCGGCATCCGCTGCCAACGCGCTCCCGGTCCGCCGCACGAGCCCGTACCCACAGCGCGACAGGCCAGGATCGATGCCGAGCACGAACATGCGTTCGACCCTAGCGCGCCGCTGGGGCAGGGGGTTGGATCCCAACCAGCTACCGCACGCCCAGGTCCCGGGCTGACAGCGGACGCCCGCCGCCTGGCATTGAGCTGCGGTGGGCACCGCCGGCTCGTGCACCGAGGCGTTGCCGGACCGGCGAAGCTCCTCCGCCACGCCCTCCCGCTGACGCCAGGCCGGCGCGCCCTGGCGGAACCGGCGAGCCCTCGTCGCCTACTCGGCGGTCACCGCGGCCAGGATCTCGTCGGGGATGTCGAAGTTCGACCACACGTTCTGCACGTCGTCGTGGTCGTCGAGCGCCTCGAGCAGCCGCACCACGCGCTTGGCATCCCCTTCGTCGGCCACGGGGACCGTCGTGGTCGGCACCATCTGCAGCTCGGCAGCGTCCGGCTCCATGCCCGCTGCCACCAGGGCGTCACGCACGGCCGCCAAGTCGCTCGGTGCGCAGGTGACGGTCCAGTTCTCCCCGTCATCGCGCAGATCCTCGGCACCGGCTTCGACCGCGGCCTCCATGATGCGGTCCTCGTCGAAGGACCGTGCCAGCGAGATGACGCCCTTGCGCTCGAACTGCCACGACACGGCGCCGGGCTCGGCCATGGACCCCCCGTTGCGCGAGAAGACGTTGCGTACCTCGGCCCCGGTGCGGTTGCGGTTGTCGGTCAAGCACTCCACGATGATGGCGACACCCGCCGGTGCGTACCCTTCGTAGGTCACCTGCTCGTATCGGACGCCCTCGAGCTCGCCCGTCCCCCGCTTGATGGCCCGTTCGATGGTGTCGAGTGGGATGGAGGCCGCACGGGCCTTCTCGAACATGGTCCGCAGCGTGGGATTGGCATCGGGATCACCACCACCCTCGCGGGCGGCAACCTCGACCTGGCGCAGGACCTTGGCGAACACTTTGGCACGCGCCTTGTCGACCGCGGCCTTGCGGTGCTTGGTGGTGGCCCACTTCGAGTGACCCGACATCTCCGTCGCCCCTTCCTCTTCGCCCTCTTGCGCTCCTCGTCCCGGCTCGGCCCGGTGGCGGGACCGGCACGCCGTCCCGCCGCACCGGCACGTCGCCCGCCATCGCCTCGCGATGGATTACCCGGTCCGGGCAGCGGACACGGTCTGCCCGACCCGGTCCCGAAGCTCGCGGTCGTCGCGCACCATGCTCACGAACAGCTGGTGCAGCCGCCGGTCCCCGGTCAGCTCCGGGTGGAACGCGGCCACCAGCACGGAGCCGTGGCGGCACAGCACCGGCGTCCGGTCAGCCGAGCCCGAGACCGCCAGCCACGCCAACACCTCGACCTGCGGACCGCACCACTCGACCACCGGCGCCCGGATGAACACCGCGGGCACCGGCCCCCCGGACAACCCCGCGACGTCCACGGTGCACTCGAAGGACTGCAGCTGGCGCCCGTACCCGTTGCGCCTGACGTGCAGGTCGATCGCACCCAACGCCAGCTGGTCGGGCCGCCCGTCGGTGATGCGCGACGCCAGCAGGATCATGCCGGCGCAGGTGCCCAGTGCCGGCAGGCCACCGGCCAGCGCCGCGCGCAGAGGCCCTGTGAGCCCGGAGGACTCGAGCAGCATGGACATCGTGGTGGACTCGCCCCCAGGCAGCACGATGCCGTCCAGGCCGGCCAGGTCAGCGGGCTGGCGCACCGCACGCGCGGCGACGCCCAGGTCAGCGAAGGCGGCGCGATGCTCGCGGACGTCGCCCTGCAGGGCGAGGATGCCGATCCGCACCTGGGGGCACCTCTCCTGCCCTACCACCCACGCTCGGCCAGGCGAGTCTCGAGGCTGGCCACCTCGAGCCCGGCCATCGGTTGGCCCAGGCCCCGGCTCACCTTGGCCACGATGTCTGCATCCTGGAAGTGGGTCGTGGCCTCCACGATGGCCCGCGCCCGGCGCGCCGGGTCCTCGCTCTTGAAGATCCCCGAACCGACGAACACGGCCTCCGCGCCCAGTTGCATGACCAACGAGGCGTCCGCTGGGGTGGCAATACCCCCCGCGCAGAACAGCGGCACCGGCAGCGCGCCGGCTTCGGCCACCTCGCGCACCAAGTCGACCGGCGCAGCCAGTCGCTTTGCCCAGGCGTACAGCTCGGCGGCATCAGCCTGGGTCAGGCTGCGGATGTCCCCGAGGATCGACCGCAGGTGGCGGACCGCCTCGACGATGTTGCCCGTGCCGGCCTCGCCCTTGGAACGGATCATGGCGGCACCCTCCGCAATCCGGCGCAGCGCTTCCCCGAGGTTCGTGGCGCCGCAGACGAAGGGCACGTGGAACGCCCACTTGTCGATGTGGTGAGCCTCGTCGGCCGGTGTGAGGACCTCGCTCTCGTCGATGTAGTCAACCTGCAAGGCCTGCAGCACCTGGGCCTCGGCGAAATGTCCGATGCGGGCCTTGGCCATGACCGGCACCGTCACGGCCCGTTGGATGGCCTCGATGAGAGCCGGGTCGCTCATGCGGGCCACCCCGCCCTGGGCCCGGATGTCGGCCGGCACGCGCTCGAGTGCCATGACCGCCACCGCCCCGGCATCCTCGGCGATCTTCGCCTGCTCGGGGGTGACCACATCCATGATGACGCCACCACGGAGCATGTCCGCCAACCCGCGCTTGACCGTGAAGGTCCCGGTGCGGCGCTCCTCGGCGCCGCCACCGGTCACGCCCTGGGCCGCAGGGGGTGTCGGCGGCGTCACAGGGGTCGAGGGGGCATCGGCCATGACCTCATCCTACCGCCGAGCCTGGGCCGCCCATCGGGGACACGGCTGCTGCCACGGTGCTAGGAGCTTTCGTCCAGGACAGCCACTCGCACGGCAGGTGCGTCGAGCTCGCCGATCAGCTCGTCCCCCGTGGGTTGCGCACCGGGCAACGCCGTCCACAACCACCGAGTGGCGCGGCCGATCGCACGCTGGCCCAGCGCCGAGCTGGCTGCCGGGGCGGGACCCTCCACCATGGTCGCCAGCGCACGGCGCAGGCCGGGCGGGTACCGGGTGACGCTGACCGCGAGGCGGTCGGCACGCAGCTCCCGGCCGCGGCCAGCCAGCCAGTGGACGAGACCACTCCCCCCACCCGTCAGCACGGTGAACGGGAGTACGACCGCCGCCGCCACCGTGGCCGGCGCAATGTCCCGTCGTTTCACGTGGGTGAGCTCGTGGGCCAGGACAGCTTCGAGCTCGACGGGGCCGAGGGCGTCGAGCAATCCCGTCGTGCAGACCACGACGGCGTCACGGGGACGGTGCCCGATGGCGATCGCGCCGCGTGCCGGGTCGTCCACGACGTACAGGGCCGGCAGGGGGAGGCCCATCGTGGCACACAGCCCCTCGGCCACGGCAAAGAGCCGGGGGCGGTCGTCCTCGGCGGCCGGGACGGCACGCAGCGCCCGCAGCAGGAGCGGGCCCCCACCCCACCACGCTCCGGCCCACACCACCACCGCAGCGGCCACGGCTGCGGTCACGGCGAACACCACTGGTGCCACCGCCACCAGCACGGCCCCGACGACCACGAGCACGGCGACCGCCGGCATCGCGGCAACGCCCACCGCCCGCCGGCGGTTCCTGGCGGCGGCGTGCCCGTCGCTCGTCCCCGAGAGCGCGACTGCCGGAGCCGAAGGCCCTTGGATCGGTGTCGCCGCTGCGGGCGGTTCCTCGGCGGGTGCCGGCACGCGAGACCGCCCCCCGCCCCCTCGGGCATGTGGACCACGGTGCCCACGAGGCGGCGCCTGGGGCGCGGGTTGCCGCTGCTGGCCGCCCCGGGACCGGGATCGCCCACCACGGCGGGCGCCAGCGTTGGTGCCGCCGCGCACCGCGGCCCCGCCACTGGTGCCGCCACGCGTCGTGCCGTCGCCCGTGGCACCACCGGTGCCGCTGCCGTGGTCCCCATCGCCGTCCGTGCTGGCGTCCCGACCGGCATCGGCGGACCCCCTGTCCCGTCCGCCGTTCGTGGGGCGCCGACCAGCTGGCGTGCTCACCTGCCGGCCGGTGGTGACGGCCTCGCTCCGGCGCCCGGCACCACCACCCGTGTCGCTCGCCTGGTGGGCCAGCCCGCGCTCGGCAGCCCCGCTGGCGGCGCGGCGCCTGCCGCGAGAACGCCGGCGACGCCGAGTTCCCGCCGAGCCGCCCTGGCCCGTATCGCCCCCGGCAGTATCGCCCCCGGCCATGGCGCCCCGGCCCGTGTCTCCCCCGGCCGAGCCGCCGGGGGCGGCGTCGTCGGCAGGCGGAGCCGCAGGCATGACCGCCGCAGTGTAGTGGAACCAAGCTCGGCTGCCCGCGTCGACCCAGCCCGCGGCCGGGGGCCTGTGGCCCCGATCCGCTATCCCGCCCGCCGGGCGAGGCGCTCGTAGATGGCGAGATAGCGCTCGGCCTGCGCTCCCATCGACCACTGCGCCGCATGGGCCGCGGCAGCCTCCAGCGCAGCCGGGGTGCAGCGTCCGGTCCCGGCGGCCGCATCGGCCAGCACCCCCCGCAAGGCACGGGCCAGCGCGCCGATGTCACCGGGAGGGACGAGCAGGGCGTGTCCACCGGCGACGGCCGCGTACCCCGGGAGGTCGCTGGCCACGACGGCGGCGCGAGCCGCCATGGCTTCGAGCAGCACCACGCCGAAGGACTCGCCTCGCAACGACGGGGCACACAGGACATGGGCGCCGGCCATGCGTCGGCGTTTCTCCTCCTCGCCGATGGGCCCCAACCACTGGAGGCTCGGACCGGAGGGGTAGCGACGCCGTAACGCCGCCGTCTCCGGGCCATCTCCTGCCACCCACAGCGTGGCACCGTGCTGGGCACCGCCCGGTCCGGCATCACCGGAAGGCGGTGACTCCACGACCGTCGTGAAGGCACGCAGCAGCACCTCCAGACCCTTGCGCTGTTCGTGGCGGCCCACGAACAGCACGGTGGGACCCTCGGTGGGCCACGGTTGCACATCGGCAAAACGATCGAGCTCCACACCGTTGGGGACGATCTCGTAGACGCCCCCCAACGCCCGGGCGGCGGTGTCACGCGCTGCCTCGGACACTGCGCAACGCACATCGAGACGGCTGGCCAACCACCGGGCGAGCGGACCGAGCAGCCGGTAGGCGGTGCTCGGCCCGCTGCGGTGGAACGTGCCGACCTTGGGCTGCGGCGCACCCAGCAGGCAGGCGTAGGCCGGTCCGGGGGCGAGCGGCTCGTGCAGGTGGACGATGTCGGCACCACCGCGGCGCACCGTCCGCAGCGCCCGTACGGCGGCGGCGGGGCTCAGGGCCACGGGCGCCACTGATCCGTTGGCCGGCAGCCCCATCGACCGGCCCACGACCACAAGCGATGCCGCCGGCATCCCGTCAACCTCGACGCGGCCGTCCGCCGGGGCGAGCACGGTCACCTCCACGCCGCGGGCCAGCAAGGCGCGGGCCTGACCAAGCACCTGGCTCTGCACGCCGCCAGGCCGCGACAGGCTGTAGGGGCAGACCAGGGCGACCCGCACCGGTGGCCGTCACCTGCCAGCGCCACCCGGCGCCCGCCGGGTGGCCTTGGCGCGGTACATCTCGTCGTCGGCCCGGCTGAGCAGGCCGCCGATCGGGGTGTTGGGATCCTCCACGTGCACGCGCCCCACCGATGCCGTCACGGTCAGCTCGTGCCCCTCGAGCCGGTAGGGCTCGGTCAGCGCCCGCTCCACGCGCTGGGCGATGCGCTCGACCTCGTGGTGTCCGCCGGATACCTCGCACACCACGACGAACTCGTCCCCGCCCAGGCGCGCCACGGTGTCCTGGGGCCGGACGGTGGCCTGCAGCCGCCGAGCCACGGCCACCAGCACGTCGTCGCCCACGTCATGGCCGTAGCGGTCGTTGACTGCCTTGAAGTCGTCGAGGTCCAGCAGCAACACCCCCACACCGCCGTCCCCGCGCCGCATCCGTTCGAGTGCCCAGTGCAGCCGCTCGTCGAGCAGACGCCGGTTGGCCACGCCGGTCAGCGGGTCGTGCAACGCCAGCTCCGCCAGGCGCTGTTCGTTGCGCTTGAGCTCGGTGACATCGTGCATGGCCACCACCGCACCGAGCAGCGTGCCGTCGTCGCCGCGGAGGGCCTGGGCGTTGGCGACCACCACGCGTCGCTCGCCCTGGCGGTTCTCGACCACGAGCTCGGCGTCGCGGACCACCTCGCCATACAGGGCCCGCAGGAGCGGGTTCCCGCCAGCGTCCATCGGCGTACCCTCCACCGTGCGCAGGCCGGCGGAGGACACCGGGCGCCCCACGACCTCGAGGTCCTCGGGCAGCCCGTGGAAGCGCCTGGCCGCCGGGTTGAGCAGCGTCAAGTGTCCCTCGGCGTCACAGGCGACGATGCCCTCCTCGAGATTGTCCAGCAACACCCGCAGGAACGTCCGCTCCCCGTGCAATGCCGACAAGGCCGCGCCCAGCTCCTCTTCGGCCTGGCGTGCCTCGGTGATGTCGGCGAACGACGCCACCACCCCTCCGGGGCCACCGCCCTCCCCGGCGATCGGCCGGGCGTTGATGCGGACCCACATCGGCCGGCGCCCTGGGATCTCGATACGGTGGACGACACCGGTGACTGCCGTCCCGTTCGCCAGGGCCGCGACCATGGGATGGCGTTCGAGGGGCACGGGCTGGCCGTCGTCGCCGGTCACCCGCACACCGTGGCGCTCCCCCCACGTGGCGATGTCGGCGATCGGGCGTCCGACCAACCGCTGCGTGGGCACACCGAAGAGCTCCTCCACGGCCTCGTTGCACAACACGACGCGCCCGGCGTCGTCGGTCAGCATCACGCCATAGACGAGCGAGGACACCAGGGTGCGGTACCGCTCGTCGGCCAGCCGGGCCGCACGCTGCGCCCGGACTCGCTCGGAGATGTCCCGCAAGTTGACGACCACGCCCCCCACCGCGTCGTCGTCGAGGTGGCTGGAGGCCACTGCCTCGGTCTCGACCCAGGTCCCGTCGGCCCGCCGGACCCGGAACGCCAGGGGCGCAGCGTGCCGGGTACCGCGCACGACCTCCTCGAACACTGCCGCCACGCCGGCCCGGTCGTCGGGATGGATCAGGGCGAAGGCGTCGAAGCGGTCCCGCCCGGCCCAGGCCCGGGTGTCGTAGCCGAGCAGGCGCTCCGTGGCCGGGTTGGCGTAGCGCACTGCGCCGTCGGCGGCCACCACCAGCACCATGTCGTTCGAGTACTCGACCAGCGCGCTCATCCGCCGCAGGGCGCCCAGCGACGCACGGGCCGTGTCGCGCTCGGACAGGTCTCGCTGCGACCGACGGGAACCAGGCTCGTCAGGACAGGGCGCTGCAGCACCGGGCACGTCGGGACCGGGCACATGGGGACTGCCCGTGGCGGCCCCAGGCGTGCCGGGACCGGTCGCGCCAGCCCCAGGGGCGTCGGGACCGGTCGCGCCAGCCCCAGGCGTGCCGGGACCGGTCGTGTCGCCACCGGCACCCAACCGATCATCCCCCCCGTGTCGTCGAGCTCCGTTCACGAGTCCCCCCGTTGCTCTGGACGTGGTCAGGCTCACGACATCGCCGCGCCGTCAACGCTCCCCGACTCCCCAGACCGAGCCGTGCCGCGGTCCGGTCCGTGGCGGTCGCTGGGCCAGTTCGGCTGGAAGAGGTGCCACTGCTCGGGCGCTCGACGGATCAGGCGCTCGAGGTCGTGTGCCAGGCGTTGGGTGACCGCGACCACGTCCTGGCGAAGCCTACCGGTGCGTTGTGTCGACACCGGGGGCAGCACCACGGCCGTGTGGTCACGGCCCGGTCCGCTGTAGACGGCGGTGGGCAGCAGGTGGGCGCCGGTGCGCAACGCCAAGGTGGCCGGGCCCGCCGGCAGCGTGGTGCGCTCCCCGAAGAACTCGACCTCGACCCCGTTGCCCAGCAGGTCTCGATCGCACAGCAGCCCCACCAGGCCCCCGGCGTCGAGCACCCGCAGCAGGGCGTTGCCGGCGTGGGGGCCCAGCGGCACGATGCTGAGACCGATCGCCTCACGCTGGGCCACGAACCACTCGTAGAGCTCGGGGGGCGCCAGCGGCTCGGCCACGCTGGTCATCGGATAGCCGTGCAGGGCGAGCCACGCACCCCCCCACTCCCAGCTGCCGACGTGAGGCAGCGCCACGATGGCACCGTTGCCGGCGGCCATCGCCTGCTGCAGGTACTCGAATCCCGACTCGACCACGAACCGGCTCTCGACCACCGACGGTGCCAGCCGCGGCAGCCGCGCGCCCTCCATCCAGTAGCGGGCGTAGTTGCGGAATGCTCGCCGCGTCCAGGCCCGCACCTCGGCGTCGGACAGCTGGCCGCCCACCACCCGCCGCAGGTGGCGGGCATACATGGCGGCAGGGCGCCGTGCCAGCACGGTCATGACCAGAGCACCGGCGTTGGCGGCGGCCGCCGCCGCCGGCTCCGGCAGGTGCGCCAGCGCGGTGCCTGCAGCGCGGTACGTCAGGTAGGTGAGGCGCCCAGGCACCCGCCCGGGCCGAGTCGGCTGGGACACCGTCGGAGGGCGGGGACGTTCAGAGGCCGCCGGGTCGGCGACCGACGCGTTCGCGCAGGCGGTTCGCCGCTCGGGACCGCCACACCCGTCCGCTGCGGCTCGTCGGCACGCCGTCGCGCCGGGACCGCCACCGGCCGAAGGGCTCCCCCGAGGGCCAGTGACTCAACCGCCGGACGCCCTCGTGCCCAGCTGCGCCACCGGCCCGGGCCTGGCGCCAGGCTCGCCACCGGGAGTCGACCCGCCCCTGGTGCCAGCGGACCAGGGCACGGCGCGGCACCTCGGTGCCGCCCACGACCACCGGCGTGCCCGTCCGGTGGATCGGGATCGCCGCGCCGGGCGAGCGGGCGGGGCCCTCGGCGCTGCGCCACACGCGGACGAAACGGCCGGCTGCGGTCAGGGCCACCAGAGCGAAATACACCCACAGCGCGGGCACGAACGCGGACGCCGCCACGGCACCGGCCAGGAAGCAGGCACCGAGCAGGACGAACCGCTCGGCCCGCTCCATCAACCCACCCGACGCCCGGATGCCCAGCACGTCTGCCTTGGCCCGCTGGTAGGAGATGAGCGACGTGACCACCAAGACCGCGAAGGGCAACAGGACGATCTGGCCGTGATGGTGCGCCTGGAGGTACCAGGCCACGCCGCCGAGCAGGAACCCGTCAGACACACGGTCGGCCACCGAGTCGAAGAACGCCCCACGCGCCGAGGCGGTGCCCGATGCCTTGGCCACCGGTCCATCGAAGAGGTCGGGCAACCCCGTGGGGAAGAGCATCACGATCCCGAGCACCAGGTGCCCCGAACCCACGACGACGGCGGTGACCGCCGACATCGCCAGGCCGAACACCGTCAGGACGTTGGCGGTGACCCGCGCCCGCACCAGCGCCCGGCCGACCGGTGCGGTGACGCGGTCAACACCGTGCCGCCAACGGCCGTCGAACATAGAGAAGATCCTCCAGAGACTCGTGGTCGAGCGTACCATCCGGTGCGCTCCCTCCCACGGCCGAACGTCCCAACCTGGCGCCGCCCCCGGAGGCTCCCTTCGCCCCGACCACCCGGCACCCGCTCCGACGCCGCCCGGCAGTCGTGGCGTCGCCGTGGGAAGCCCGACCCCCTGACGCCCGACCCCCTGACGCCCGACCCCCTGACGCCCGACCCCCTGACGATCGCGTCGCCCACCGGTAGGCTGCGGTGCACAGCCGTGGCACTGGGGCTGGCGCAGGCCTCGTCCGGGGCCGGTGCAGGTCCCTCGCGCCTGGTCGTCACAGGATCCCTCGCCGACGCCGCTCACGGCGGCCGCCGCGGGGCCAGCACAGGGGGAGGTACCGGGGTGCCGAGCTACCCACCGTCCCGCATCCGCAACGTGGTGTTCGTCGGCCACAACGGCTCCGGCAAGACCACGCTGGCCGAGGCCCTCCTCGCCTGCAGCGGGACGATCCCCCGTGCCGGACGCGTCGAGGACGGCTCCACCGTGTGCGACTTCGAGCCCGAGGAGACCAAGCGGCACATGTCGCTGTCGCTGGCAGTCGCCCCATTCACCGTGGGCGAGGTCAAGGTGAACCTCCTCGACACACCGGGCTACGCAGACTTCTTCGGCGACGTCCGGGCCGCCTGCTCGGTGGCAGACCTGGCGATCGTGGTCGTGAGCGCGGTGGAGGGGGTCGAAGCCCAGACCGAGGCCGCCTGGGAGCTGGCAGCCGAGCTCGGTCTGCCTCGCCTGATCTTCGTCAACAAGCTCGACCGCGAGCGCGCCAGCTTCGAGCGGGTCCTCTCGGAGATCACCGAGGCCTTCGGCGCCGGCGTGGCGCCGCTCGAGCTGCCGGTGGGATCGGAAGCTGGATTCCGCGGCATCGCCGACCTGCTGACGGACACGGCCATCGTCTACGAGGGCGGCACGCCCACGACCAGTCCGATCCCCGAGGACCTGGCAGACCACGAGCACCAGGTTCGCGAGCAGCTGGTCGAAGGGATCGTCGTCGGCGACGATGCCCTCATGGAGCGGTACCTCGAGGGAGACGTCCCCTCGGCAGCCGAGCTCGAGGCCACCTTGGCAACCGGAGTGGCCGAGGGTGTGGTGTTCCCGGTGGTGTGCGGATCGGCCGCCACCGGGGTGGGCATCGACCGCCTGGCCTCCCTCGTGGTCGAGATCGGCCCGCCACCTGACCGCCGGCCGCCGGTGACGGTGCTGGCGGGTGACACCTCGGCCGAGGTCCCCTGCGATCCCGCCGGCCCGCCACTGGCGCAGGTGTTCAAGACCATCTCCGACCCCTACGTGGGCAAGATCTCGCTCCTGCGGGTGCTGTCGGGGACGATCCGGCCCGACATCGTGCTCACAAACCCCCGCACCCACACCGACGAGAAGCTCCACGTGCTGCAGCTGCTGCGAGGCAAGGAGACCGAACCGCTGGCTGAAGCCCAGGCGGGAGACATCCTGGCCGTACCCAAGCTGGCGGACACGGCCACCGGCGACACCCTGGCCCCCAAGAACAGCCCGGTCGTCGTGCCCCGCCCCGAGCCCGAGCCGGCCACGCTCTCGGTGGCGATCCGGCCCCGCTCCAAAGGCGACGAGGACAAGCTCATGACCGGCCTGCACCGACTGCAGGACGAGGACCCATCCCTGGTGGTCGAGCGGCGCGACGAGACCCACCAGACCGTGTTGAGCGGCACGGGTGAGACGCACTTGGCCGTCACCTGCGAGCGGCTGCAGCGCAAGTTCGGCGTCGAGGTCGAGACCGAGGACGTCATCGTCCCCTATCGCGAGACGATCACCCAGCCGGCCGAGGCTGAGGGCAAGTACAAGAAGCAGACCGGCGGGCACGGCCAATTCGGCGTCGCCGACATCCGCATCGCGCCCCTCGAGCGGGGCGAGGGGTTCCACTTCGTCGACGAGGTCGTCGGAGGTGCCATCCCCAAGCAGTACATCCCCGCCGTGGAGAAGGGTGTCCAGGAAGCCATGGCCTCGGGAGGCGTCTACGGCTACCCGGTCGTCGACGTCCAGGTCACCTGCTACGACGGCAAGTACCACCCGGTGGACTCCTCGGAGATGAGCTTCAAGATGGCCGGATCGCTCGCCTTCAAAGAGGCGCTGGCCAAGGCCGGCCCCGTCCTCCTCGAGCCCATCTCGCGCCTGGTGGTGACGGTGCCGTCCTCCATGCAAGGCGACGTGCTCGGCGACCTCAACGCCCGGCGTGGCCGGGTGCTGGGCACGGAAGCGGTTGACGGCGGCAAGCAGCGGATCTCGGCTTTGGTCCCCACGGCGGAGATCCAGCGCTACGCCATCGACCTCCGATCGCTCACCGGTGGCCGGGGCCGATTCTCGGCCGAGCACGACCACTACGACCCGGTGCCCCCCAACCTCGTCGACCGCGTCGCCAAGCCGCGTTCGGCCGACTGAGCTCCCGCCCGGTACCGTCTCTGACCTCGAGCCCCGACGGCCGACCGACCCCGGCTCGGACCGACCATCGGTGCCGGAGCAGGACGTCGGGTCAGGAAGCGGGCCACGCCTCGTGGAGACGGTGCCAGCTGGCCGTGAGCGACTCGGGCAGCACGCGAACCCCGGCAACGGCCGTCATGAAATTCGTGTCACCGGACCAGCGGGGCAGCACGTGCAGGTGGAGGTGGGCAGGGATGCCGGCGCCTGCCGCGCGCCCCAGGTTGGCCCCGAGGTTGAGTCCGTCGGGCTCGTAGGCGGCGGTGATGGCCCTCACCGCGTCACGCGTCGCCCGCCACAGCGCGGCGCTCTCCTCCTCGGTGAGCTCGGCCAGCTCCGCCACGTGGCGGACCGGCATCACGAGCAGGTGTCCGCTTGCATAGGGAAAGGCGTTGAGCACGGCATAGGCCAGCTCATCCCGCCACACCACGCCGTTGTCCTCGCTCGGTGGCCCCGACGCGGCGATCCGGCAGAAGACGCACGGCCCACCCTCGCCCGCCCGCTCCGCTTCGGTTGCCGACGACACGTACGTCGTGCGCCATCCGGCCCACAAGTGCTCGAGGTTCATGGGCGGAGTGAGGTCGGCACGATTGCGACGGGGAACGACGCCACGGCGCTGTCCTGGTCAGGCGCGCGCCCAGCTGGGCACATCGCCGCCCTCCTCGGGTAGGCCGCGCGCGTCCACTTCGGCGCGCAGCGCCGTCACGAACACCTCGAGTGGCACCCCACGATCGGGACGCTGCGACCCCCGGCGGTTCACGCCCACCGTGCCCGCCGCCGTGTCCTCGTCGCCCACCACCACCACGTAGGGCACCTTCTCCAGCTTGCGGCGCCTGATGCGCGCCCCGAGCGGCTCCTCGGCGACGTCGACCTCTGCCCGGAGGCCTTCGGCCCGGCACCGGGCGGCCACGTGCTCGGCATATGGCCCGTGATCGTCGCGCACCGGGAGCACGGCGACCTGCACCGGCATGAGCCAGGTGGGCATTGCCCCGGCGTAGTGCTCGAGCAGAATGGCGAAGAACCGCTCGACCGTTCCGAACAGCGCACGGTGGATCATCACGGGGCGATGGCGAGCGTTGTCCGCACCCACGTACTCCATCCCGAAGCGCTGGGGCTCCTGGAAGTCGAGCTGGATGGTGGAGACCTGCCAATGGCGCCCGATGGCGTCGCGTGCTTGCACCGAGATCTTCGGACCATAGAAGGCGCCGCCACCCTCGTCGAGGACGAGCTCGAGTCCCTTGCCCTCGGCGGCGCGACGCAGGGCCTCGGTTGCCTCCGCCCATTCCTCGTCGCTGCCCACCGCCTTGCCTTCAGGGCGCGTGGACAGCTCGAGGTAGAAGTCGGCCAGACCGAAGTCGCGCAGGAGCCCGAGGACGAAGTCGAGCAAGGAGTGCAGCTCACCGGGCATCTGCTGGCGCGTGCAGAAGATGTGCGAGTCGTCCTGGGTCATACCGCGCACGCGGGTCAACCCATGGACCACGCCTGACTTCTCGTAGCGGTAGACGGTGCCGAACTCGAACAACCGCATGGGCAGCTCGCGATAGGAGCGCTGCCGGCTCTTGTAGATGAGGATGTGGAAGGGGCAGTTCATCGGCTTGAGGTAGTAGCGATGACCCTCGTCCAGCTCCATGGGCGGGTACATGCCCTCCGCGAACCACTGCAGGTGACCCGAGGTCTCGAACAGCTCCGCTTTCGACAGGTGCGGCGTGTTGACGAACAGGTAGCCCGCTTCCTCGTGCCGCCGGCGCGAGTAGTCCTCCATCAGCCGACGCACGAGCCCGCCCTTGGGGTGGAACACGGCCAGGCCTGATCCGATCTCGCTCGGGAACGAGAACAGGTCCAGCTCCGCCCCGAGACGCCGGTGGTCGCGCCGCTCGGCCTCGGCCATCCGGTGCAGGTAGGCCTCCAGGGCCTGCGACGACTCCCACGCCGTTCCGTAGATCCGCTGCAGCTGGGGCCGGCGCTCGTCCCCCCGCCAGTACGCACCGGCCACCCGCAGCAACTTGAAATGGCCCAGCTTGCCGGTCGACGGCACATGCGGGCCGCGGCACAGGTCGACGAAGCGGTCAGTGTTGCGGTAGGTCGTGACCGTGGCACCTGGCACGATGTCGCCAGCCGCCTCGGCGGCCATGGCGGCGTCTGACCCCACCGCGTCGATGATCTCGCGCTTGTAGGGCTGGTCGGCGAACAGGTCGAGCCCTGCCTCGATCCCGTGCTCCTCGCGCACGAAGGGCTGGTCCTCGGCCACGATCTCGCGCATGCGGGCCTCGATGCGCTCGAGATCGGCGTCGGAGAAGTGTACCCCTCCCGGCAGCTCGAAGTCGTAGTAGAAGCCGTCCGCGATCACCGGACCAATCGCGTAGTGGGCACCGGGCCACAGATCGGTGACTGCCTGGGCGAGTACGTGGGCCGTGGAATGGCGCACCACAGCGCGCCCGTCGTCGGTGTCGGCCGTCAGGATCTCCACCTGCTCCCCGTCGTGCAGCTCGCTCGACAGGTCGACGAGCCGTCCGTCAACACGGGCGGCCACCGCGTCGGCCGCCAGGCGCGGGCCCAGCTCGGCCGCCAGCTGCGCCGCGGTGGCACCGGAGGCCAGCTCGCGGAGCGACCCATCCGGGAGCCGCACCGTCAATGCGCCTGCCATCGGGTTCCTCCGTCGTCGTGTGGCCGCCCCCGCCTGGACGGCGGGCGACGGGAGGTCACAGGCTAACGCCGAGCAGCGCCGCTCCCCTGCGCACGGGACGGCCCCGTGCTGCCAGGTCGTCGAGCGCTCGCACGGCTCCGGGCGCGTCGAGGTCGTCGTCCAACCGCTCGCGCACCACCGCCAGCGATTCGTCGGCACCGGCCGAACTCCCCGGCACCAGCACCTCGCCACCGGGCGCCTCGGGAGCAGGTGCCGCCCGCCAGCGCGCCAGGCGGGCAGCTGCCTCCTCGAGCTCGGTCGCCTGCCAGTCCCACTCCTGGCGGTAGTGGTGCGCCAGCAGCGCCAGGCGCACGGCCATGGGCTCGTGCTCCTTGAGCAGGTCGCCCACGAACACCAGGTTCCCGAGAGACTTGGACATCTTGGTCCCCCCGAGGCGCACCATGCCGACGTGGAGCCAGTGCCGGGCGAAGCGCTGACCGGTCACCGCCTCGGCCTGTGCCGCCTCGCACTCATGGTGCGGGAACACGAGATCCGACCCGCCGCCGTGCAGGTCGATGGTGGGCCCGAGCTCCCGGGTGGCCAGCGCGGCGCATTCGATGTGCCAGCCGGGCCGGCCCGGACCCCAGCGCGACTGCCACGCCGGTTCGTCCGGCGCCGACGGCTGCCACAGGACGAAGTCCAGCTCGTTGCGCTTGGCGGGGTCGCCGGGATCGCCACCTCGTTCGGCGGCCAGCTGCACCATCTCGTGGTGTGACAGGTGGCTCAGCTGCCCGAAATGCCCGACGGTGGTGACGTCGAAGTACACCGCCCCGCCCGAACGGTAGGCGTGACCCGAGTCGAGTAGCGCACCGATCATCGTGAGGATGTCCGGAATGGCCGACGTGGCGCGCGGCTCGCGGTACACGGGCAGCAGGTGCAGCGCCGCCATGTCGGCGTCGAAGCGGGCGAGCTCCTCTGCCGCCAGGTCCAGGTAGTGCACGCCCAACTCCCGCGCCTTGCGCAGGATGTCGTCGTCGACGTCGGTCACGTTGCGCACCAGACGCACCTCGTGGCCGAGGTCGAGCAGTCGACGGTGCAGCACGTCGAAGGTGAGGTAGACGGCGGCGTGCCCGAGATGGGCGGCGTCGTAGGGGGTGATGCCGCAGGAGTACATGGTCACCACCGGCCCGGGCTCGAACGGCACCACCGCCCGGCGAGCCGTGTCGTAGAGGCGCATCACAGACCGCCCAGGCGCAGGGTGGCGTGCGCCTTGTAGCGGAGATTGAGCGTGACGAGCACGGCAGTGAAGGCTTCCACCGGCCCGGCCGAGGCGAGACTGCCGGCATCGAGGGGACGGAGCCCTTCGATCCGTCCGAGCAGCTCCATGGTGGCAGTCGTCGCCTCGAGATGGTCCGAGCACACCAAGACGTCCGCGTCGAGGGGGACATCGAGATCGGCCAGGGTCGACGCCGGCAGGTGGTGGCAGGCCGCTGCGACCAGCGCACCGGGGGCTGCCGCCTGGACCACGGCGGCGACCGACCCGCGGGCTGGCACGAGCGCGTGGAGCTCTCGGCCCTGCTTCACCAAGGCGTTGGCCACCGACACCACGACCGTGCCCTCGAGTTCGCCGGCCACGGCGCGCACCGTGGGATCGGCCGCGTCCCACGGCGTTGCCATGACGACCAGGTCACAGGCGGCAGCCTCGGCGTTGGCGGCCCCCTGTACCCGCAGCGTGCGGTCGGGCCAGGCACTGGCGATACCAGCCGCGATCTCCCTGGCACGCCCAGCGTCGCGCGAGCCCACCGTCACCGTCAGACCGGCAGCCGCCAGACGGACGGCCAGGCCCCGTCCCAGCGGCCCGGTACCCCCGAGGATTCCCACGTGCACGGACGACACCTTTGCACATGCACGGACCGGCCCGAGCCACAGCGGGGCCGGCCGGGGCGCCCCAGCCGAGCACATGGGCCATGGGGCAGGCGGGCACTGGGCAGGTGGCCGCCGGCAGTGGCCGCCGGCAGTGGCCGCCGGCAGGCGCATTGTTGGTAGCGTGCCTCGCTCGTGGGACTGCTCGACGGCAAGTGCATCCTGGTCACCGGCGTGCTCACCGACGCGTCGCTGGCGTTCGGCGTCGCACGCCTGGCCCAAGAAGAAGGAGCCGAGGTGGTCCTCTCCGGCGCGGGCCGGGGCCTGTCGCTCACCCGCCGCACGGCGCGAAAGCTGCCAGCACCACCCGACGTGCTCGAGATCGACGTCACCAGCAACGATCAGCTGGCCACGGCGGCAGCCGCACTGGCGGATCGCTGGGGACGGCTCGACGGACTGGTGCATGCCATCGGCTTCGCACCCCCGCAGTGTCTGGGCGGCGACATGTTCCAGGCCGGATGGGACGAGGTGGCCGTGGCCCTGCAGGTCTCGGCCTACTCGCTCAAGGCGTTGGTGGAGGCGTTCCGGCCCCTCCTGGTAGCTGCCGGTCGATCGTCGGTGGTCGGACTGGACTTCGACGCCACCGTGGCGTGGCCCGCGTACGACTGGATGGGCGTGGCCAAAGCCGCCCTGGAGTCGCTGTCTCGCTACCTGGCGCGCGATCTCGGCCCGCAAGGAGTACGCGTCAACCTGGTCGCCGCTGGCCCGATCCGGACCATGGCGGCCACGTCGATCCCGGGGTTCGCGACCTTCGAGGACACCTGGGGAGCGCGCGCGCCGCTGGGCTGGGACGTACGCGACGCCGAGCCCGTGGCCCGGGCCTGCGTGGCGCTGTTGTCCGACTGGTTCCCCATGACCACGGGCGAGATGCTCCACGTCGACGGCGGCGTCCACGCCATGGGGGCCTGAGCTCGCGACCGCCCGCGCCGGGGCGGACCACCGGTCGCAGCGATCGTGCCGCCGTGAGACAACGCCGGCTGGCGGTGATCCGAAATCCTCCGCTCGCCTCCTGCACGCCGACTGCCCTGCCGTGGCCCGTGGCGACCGTCGTCGGTCAACCGCCTCCACCCGGCAGGGTGCCGCGCACGGCAGTGACCAGCCCCTCAGCGCTGAGGTGTGCGGTCGTGAGGTACGTCGCACCCATGACCGCCGCCAGCTGTGACGCCAGCCCCAACCGCACCGCGCCATCCTCGGCGTCCACCACCAGCGCCGGCACCCCACGGCGGCGCACCAGGGCGGCCGCCTCGGTGGCGGCTACCAGGGGGTCGACACCCTCCGCTGCCGCGGTAGCCCGTCCGTCGGTGACCAGCACGAGCAGGGGCGGATGCGACCCGCCGCGCGCCGCTTCGGCAACGTCGAGCGCCGTCGCGATCCCCGCTGCCAGCGGGGTGCGCCCCCCGGTGGGCAGGTCCTCGAGCCGGGCCCGGGCGACCTCGACACTGCCCGTGGGCCGCAGCACCACCTCGGCGCCCTCGCCCCGGAAGGTCACCAACGCCACCCGGTCGCGCCGCTGGTACGCGTCGAGCAGGAGCGACAGCACCGCACCCTTGGCCGCTGCCATGCGGACATCGACCCCCATCGAGCCCGAGGCGTCCACCGCCAGCACGACCAGATTGCCGCTGCGCTGCTGGCGCACGGCCTCACGGAGGTCCTCGCCCCGGACCTCGATCGCCGTGCCGGGTGGGGTCCGTTCGACCGCTGCAGCCACGGTGGCCGCCACTGCCACGCTGCCCACGGGCCCGTCGGGCACCCGAACGCCAACGAGCCGTCCACGCGGTCCGGTCACCGTCGATCGCCGCCCCGCCGCGACCGAAGCCGGTGCAACCGGGGTGCCGCGTGCCTCGATACGCGGCACGGTCCCGAGCGCCGCCGCTGGCGCGACGGCAGGCCGCTCGCCGTCGCCGCCGGGGCCGGATCCGGTCTCGGCCGTGGTGGCCCGGGCCATTGCGGTCTGGATCGATCCAGTGCCAACCGATCCGGTACCTCTTGGCGCGCTGTCAGCCGATCCGGCACCAGGTGCTTCCCCGCCGGCCGCATCACTGTGCGCAGTGTCGTCCCAGCCGGCCGCTTCGATGTTTGACGGCCCGCCAGCGTCGTCGCCCCGGCGCTCGCCGCGCCTCGAGCCCATGCCCGGTTCGTGCCACCCAGGGTCTCGGCCGTCGTACGACGGGGAGGAGCGGTGCCCGCCCGATCGGCTGTCCTCCGGGGAGCGGTGCCCGCCGGATCGGCTGTCCTCCGGGGAGCGCCGCCCACCCCCCGGCGACCGACCGAAGGCCCGGTCGAGGGCCTCTGCGAGCTCCTCCTCCGGCACGCCGGGAGCCTCGAAGGGTGAGCGGCGGCGCCGGTGGCCAAGTGCCAGGTGCGCGACGCGTCGCACCTCCTCCTCTCCGGCTTCGGCCGTCCCCTCCCAGCCTGCCAGCGCGGCCGCCGCACGACAGCACACGAGATCGGCGCGCAACCCTTCGGCACCGACCGCCACACACAGCGCAGCCACCTGCTCGACGAGTCCCTTCGCCAGCGGTGCAGGCCGAGCCGCGGCCAGCCGGGTCCGCAGGTCGTCCTCGGCGCCTCGCCATTGCTCGGCGAACCCCTCGGGATCGGCGTCGAACGCGAGCCGGCGGCGGACCGCCTCGGCCCGCAGGGCCGGGTCGCTGGGCGCGACGACCTGCGCGGAGAGGCCGAACCGGTCGAGCAGCTGCGGCCGCAGCTCACCCTCTTCGGGGTTCATCGAGCCGAGCAGGACAAAACGCGCCGGATGCACATGGGACATCCCTTCGCGTTCGATCCGGTTCACGCCGCTTGCGGCGACGTCGAGCAGCACGTCGACCAGGTGATCAGGCAGCAGGTTCACCTCGTCCACGTACAGCACGCCACCGTGAGCCGCGGCCAGCAGGCCGGTCGCCACGCGCCGCTCCCCACCCGTGAGCGCAGCGCGTAGGTCGATGGTGCCCACCACCCGGTCCTCTGACGCGCCCACCGGCAGCTCGACGAAGGGCGCGTCGCCCGGGAGCACGGCAGCAAGGCCCCGGGCGAGGGTCGTCTTTGCGCTCCCTTTCTGGCCGCGCAGCAACACGCCTCCGATGGCGGGATCGACGGCGGCGAGCACCAGCGCCAGCCGCAGGTCCTCCTGGCCGACCACGGCCGAGAACGGGAAGGGGGGCCCGTGCCTGCCTCCGGGTACGCGACCAGCGGCCACTCCGGCGTCGTTCACTCCGGCGTCGTTCACTCCGGCGTCGTTCACTCCGGCGTCGTTCACTCCGGCATCGTTCACTCCGGCATCGTTCGTCCCGGCATCGTTCACCGAGCCTCCTCCCATCCCTCGGCTTCGAGCAGGGCGCGGCGCAACGTGGCCACGGCGTCCTCGGAGGCGTGCCACATGCCGCGGTCGACCGCCTCGAGCAGGCGCTCGGCGATGGCGCGCAGCGCCCAGGGATTGGACTGCTCGAAGAACCTGCGCACCTCGGGATCGGCCACGTACGCGGCGGTGACCCGCTCGTACATCCAGTCCTCGACCACCTGGGCGGTGGCGTCGTAACCGAAGAGGTAGTCGACGGTCGCCGCCATCTCGAATGCCCCCTTGTACCCGTGATGGCGCATGGACTGGATCCACTTCGGGTTCACCACCCGGCTGCGCACCACACGTGCAGCCTCCTCGGCCAGCGAGCGCACCCGAGGCCGGGCAGGATCGGCCGAATCGCCGAAGTACGCCTTGGGCGGGCGACCGGCAAGGAACCGCACCGCGGCCACCATGCCGCCGTGGTCCTGCAGGTAGTCGTCGGAGTCGAAGATGTCGTGCTCGCGATTGTCCTGGTTCTTGACGGCCACCTCCACGCCAGCCAACCGCCGGCGGAGGGCGTCGCCGGCCTCCACGCCGATGGCGTCGCGCCCGTACGCCCAGCCGCCCCACGCCAGGTACACGGCGGCGAGGTCCTCGTCACCGTGCCACTGGCGCGAGTCGAGCAGCGGCAGGATGCCCGACCCGTACGCGCCGGGCTTGGGACCGAACACCCGTGGGTCGCGCAACCCGGCAGCTCGGATCGGATTGTCGTCAGGCCCCTCGTCCACAGCGGCCACCAGGCGCACCGCGTCGTCGAGCAGCGCCAGCACGTGCGGGAAGGCGTCGCGGAAGAACCCCGAGACCCGCACCGTCACGTCCACGCGGGGTCGTCCGAGCTCATCGAGCTCGATCACCTCGAGACCCTCGACCCGGCCGGACTCCTCGGCCCACACCGGCCGCACGCCGAGCAGTGCCAGCGCCTCGGCCACGTCGTCGCCGGCGGTGCGCATGGCAGCCGTGCCCCACACCACCAGCCCGACATGGCGCGGAGGGCGTCCCTCCTCGACCATGTGGCGCTCGACGAGCCGGTCCGCCAGCCCCCGGCCCACCTCCCACGCCAGGCGCGACGGGATTGCCTTGGGGTCCACCGAGTAGAAGTTCCGCCCGGTGGGCAGGACGTGGGCCTGGCCCCGCGAAGGTGCGCCGCTCGGCCCCGGTGCCACGGCCCGGCCGGCCAGCGCGCCGAGCACGGCGTCGATCTCGTCCGCGGTGGCCTCCAGCGCGGGCACCAGGCGCTCGCACACCCAGGCGAGCACCGTGCCGGCCGCCCCGGCGCGTTCGTGCGGTGCCAGGGCCTCGACCCGCCACCCCGCCGCCTGGCACGCCGCCAACCGCCGCCGGCACTCTGCTTCCACCGCGTCCACCTCCCGGCGCCGCCCGGCGACCAGGTCGACGCCGAGCTCGTCCGCCACCGCCACCCGCAACGAGGGAACCCGACCCTGCGGCAGGCGGGTGACCGCCGCCACGAGATCGAGCTGCGCCTCGCCCGCCGGCGGACGGCCGAGGACGTGGAGGCCGCCGCGGATCTGGGCGTCCTTGAGCTCGCACAGATAACCGTCCACCTCGAGCAGCAGGTCGTCGAAGGCGGGGTCCTCGAAACCCGGCGGCCGCTGCCCGGCCCCGTCCCCGTCAGCCCCCAGACCAAGGTCGCGGTGGATCTCCGCCGCCACCAGACAGTCCCACACCTGCCGGCGGACTGCCGGCAGCTTGGCCGGGTCGAGGGCGGCGAGTCGGGCGTGCTCGTCGAGCAGCGTCTCGAGCCTCGCCAGGTCGTCGTAGGCGTCGGCCCGGGTGAGCGGGGGCACGAGGTGGTCCACGACCACGGCGTGGGCCCGCCGCTTGGCCTGCGTGCCCTCCCCCGGGTCATTGACCACGAACGGGTACACGAGCGGCACCGAGCCCAGCGCGGCGTCCGGTGCGCATGCCGCCGACAGCCCCACACCCTTGCCGGGGAGCCATTCCAGGGTGCCGTGCTTGCCCACGTGCACCACGGCGTGCGCGCCCCAGTGGCGGTCCAGCCACCGGTAGAAGGCGAGGTACTGGTGCAGCGGCGCCAGGTCGGGCGAGTGGTACACGGCAACCGGGTCCTCGCCGAAGCCCCGGGGCGGCTGGATGGCCACCACGACCCCACCCAGGTCGAGCCCGGCGAAGACGAAGCGCTCGGGCGGTGCACCCCACGCGCCTTCCACCGCGCCGCGCAGTGCGGCCGGCAACGTGGCGAACCAGGCCGAATACTCGTGGCCATCGAGGACGCCGAGTGGTGGCACCGGCGCTCCGGCGACCGCCGCCGAGCCGTCGGCCACGGTCGCAGCCAGTTCGGCCATGAGCTCGTCCCCTGACGCCGGTACGCGCTCGACCCGGTAGCCGGCGTCGCGCAACGCCGTCAGCAGGCGCACCACGGACACCGGGGTGTCCAGACCCACGGCGTTGCCGAGGCGACTGCGCTTGGTCGGGTAGGCCGACAGCACGATCGCGACCTTCTTTGCTGCCGGCGGGAGCCGGCGCAGTTGGGCGTGGCGCACTGCCAGCTCCGCCACGCGGGCGACGCGGTCGGGACGGGTGCGGTAGGCGGAGACGGGCGCGCCGAGCAGCTCGTCGTCGTCGAGGTGCTCCTTGAAGGACATCGCCACGCTCACGATCCGCCCGTCGAACTCCGGGATGGCCACGGCGCTGGCCACATCCAGCGGCGACAGGCCGCCGGACGAGGCCTCCCAGGCCTCGGACGGCCCGGTCGCGCACATGGCCTGGATCACGGGTACACCAAGCGTGCCCAGGGCACCGGCATCCCAGCACTCGCCCGCCTCGTCGAAGCTGCCGCCCGCGTAGGTGGTGGTGATCACGGCGTCCACCCCGCCACGGCGCAGCAGCTCCACTGCCGGCACCTGCCCGGCCGGGCTCGGGGACGGGCCCGTCGTTGCGGTCGCAGCCGTGCTGGCGCCAACGGCGTCGGGCCGCAGCGAGTAGGTGTACACCGCCAGCGCGTTGGCACCGGCGCGGTCGAGCGCATCGCACAGGTCGTCGACGAACTGCGTGTTGCCGGCAAGCACGTGCGCCCGGTAGAACACCACGCCCACCGTGGGTCGCGCCGGATCGTGCCGCTCGTCACGGAACACACCACAGGCGGGCACCTCGGCAGGGGCCTCGAACCCGACGTCCTCCCGGAGGACGGTGCCGGCCACGAACCGCAGCAGCTGCTGGAGGTTGCGCACGCCCCCCTGCACCAGGTAGGCGAAGGCCGTCTGGACGGTGGCGCTGGGCACGGTCGACGCTGCCGTGAGCTCGGCATCGGCCACCGCTTCCCCGCCGAACGCCAGCAGGGGCACGTGCCGCCGGATGCACTCGGCGCGCAGCGCGTCGAACGGGTCCCGCCACGCATCGCGGCCACCGAGCAGGCGCACCAGCACGGCCCGCACGCCCTCGAGCGGCGGCGGTCCGTCGAGCACGGTGGGGTTGGCGGCCCGCACCGTGGGGAAGCCCGCGGGCATGCCCTCCGCCGCCACGCGCAGCGCCAGGATCTCGGTGTCGGCGTTGGTGAGGAACAGGATCACGTCGGTCCGGCCTCCACGGTCACCGGCTCGGCCGATGCCACCAGCGCCAGCACGGCCTCCACGTCGAGATGGGACGCCACCAGGTCCGCCAAGCGGTCGAGGCGGGCCTCGCGCGCCGCGTCGAACCGCACCTCGGGTCGGTTCACCCAGGGCACGCCGCGCCGTCGGGCAGCGAACGCCAGCAGGCGCTGGCGCAACTCGTCGTTCTCGAGGAGCCCGTGCAGGGAGGTGCCGAGCACGCCTGCCGACGGATCGGCCATGCCCTCGGCCTCGCCAGGCTCGAGCACCAGCCAGGGGCCTACCCCGGCCCGAACGCCGGACGGCGCGGGGCGGCCGTGGCGGATCTCGTACCCGGCAACAGGCACCCCCGCCAGCTCTCCCGCGCCCGGGCCACCGGCCACGCCCGTCCGCCGACGGGTGAGCTTGTCCGGAGCGAAAACCGTCGTGATCGGCAGCCACCCCAGCCCCTTGGCCTCGGGCACCGGGCTCTCGATCCCGTCGCGGATCGAGCACCCGAGCATCTGGTAGCCGCCGCAGATCCCGAGCACCACCGGGCCCTCGGGACGTCGGACCCGGGACGCCAGTGCCTCGGCCAGCCCGCTCGCCCGGAGCCACGCCAGGTCGGCCACGGTGGTCTTGGTGCCGGGGAGGACAACCAGGTCGGGATCGCCCAGCGCTCGGGGGTCGTCGACGAAGCGCAGCGAGACCTGCGGTTCGAGTCGCAAGGCGTCGACATCGGTGAAATTCGAGATGTGGGGGAAGCGGACCACCGCGACCTCGAGCACGCTCGGGCGCCCGTGGGGACGATCCCGATCGTCATCCGCATACCCCCCACGGGCGCAGGGCAGGTCCGCTCCAGGCGCACCAAGGGCTCCGACCTCCAAGCCCAAGGAGTCCTCGACGTCGAAGCCCAGGCCCGCCACGTAGGGCAGGATCCCGAGCACCGGGACCCCGGTGCGGCGCGCCAGCTCGTCGATCCCTGGCCCGAGCAGTGCCGGATCGCCACGGAATTTGTTGATGACGAAGCCGCGCACGGTCCGGCGCAGTCGCTCGGGCAGCAGCGCCACCGTGCCGACCAGCGAGGCGAAGACCCCGCCGCGCTCGATGTCCCCCACCACGATGGCCGGCAGGCCGGCAGCGGCCGCCACCGCCAGGTTGACGAGGTCATGGTCGAGCAAGTTGACCTCGGCCGGACTGCCGGCCCCCTCGCACACCACGACGTCAAAGCGCGCCCGTAGGTCGGCGAGTGCCCGTAGGACGACCGGCCACAGCTGGGGCTTGGCGGCGTGGTACGCGGCGGCGTCGAGGACCGCCCACGGCCTGCCCATGACGACGACCTGGCTCGTGCGCTCGCCCGTCGGCTTGAGCAGGATCGGGTTCATGGCCGTCTCGGCCGGGACGCCTGCGGCGCGCGCCTGGATGCCCTGGGCGTGGCCGATCTCGGTGCCCTCGTCGGTCACCCACGAATTGAGGGCCATGTTCTGCGCCTTGAATGGCGCCACCCGCACGCCGCGGCGGGCAAGCAGGCGGCACAAGCCCGCCACTACGGCGCTCTTGCCCACGTCGCTGCCGGTGCCGCACACCTGCAGGCCGCCCCGCAGCGGGCGTGGCGGACGGGAACGATCCGGGCGCGTCATCGCACCATGCCGTGGCGTGGCGTGCCGCGACCGTGCTCGGGAACCCCATGGTCGGGGACCGTCTTCGTCACCGCCACCAGCGCGGCATCGAGCCTTGCCAGGCCGTCGGCGTCGGGGACCGCGACCCGCACGGTGCCCGGCATGCCGAACGACGTGCAGTCGCGTACGAGCACGCCATGGCGAACGAGGCGCGCGCGGAGGTCGGGTACGCCGCTGGCCAACACCCAATTGGCGTCCGACGGCGATACGACCAGCCCGGCGCGCACCAGCACCTCGGTCAGCTCACGCCGAGCGCGCGCCACGGCCCGAGCCCAGCCGGCGAGGTCCACGGTGCCGAGCAACTCACCCAGTGCAGCCGCCGCCAAGCCGTTCACCGACCATGCAGGGCGGCGACGCTCGATGGCGGCGGCGAACCGCTCGTCGGGCGCCAGCACGTAGCCCAGCCGCAGGCCCGGACAGGAGAGCAGCTTGGTGAGCGAGCCCACCACCACCGAGCCCCGGTCGGCGTCCCCCCTGGTCCATGTGCCGGTGGCCAGCGGGTAGAAGGCCTCGTCCCACACGGCTGCCACCTCGTCCGCCGGGGCCAGCACGCCGGTGGGGTTGTGGGGGTTGGAGCGCACGCGCGCCCCGCCGGGCTCGACGACCGGCAGGTACCGGCGGTAGAGCGCGAACTCCGGCTCGACCACCTCGCCTCGTCCGATCTCGGCCGCCACCAGCGCGATGGCCTCGGCGCCTCCGTTGGTGAGGACGAGCCGGGCCGGGTCCACCCCCATGGCCGCTGCCAGCGCGGTCCGTGCCGGCCCGTCGTCGGGGTAGCGCGCCAGCACGCCCGACTCGAGGTGACGGCGGAGCACCGGCACGGGGTCGGGCGCGAACGGGTTCAGGCTGGCCGACAGGTCGAGCAGCGATTCGGGGTCGACCCCAAGGGCGCGCGCCACGACGGCCGCGTCCCCACCGTGCGCCCCCGGTGGCGGTACGCCCGGCACGCCTTGGACATCCTGCTCTGGGGCCCTGTGCCGCACCGTCATCGGCACTCCTCTCGGACACGCCGCGTGCGACGCCGGGCCACAGCGGGCACGTGCGCTGCCAGTACCAGCGCGCCCGCCACCACCGCACTCACCTGGCGAGACAGCCCGACGGCACGCCGGATGTCGCCCGGCTCAGGCGGCCTCCCCGTGCCCAAGGGCGGGCGGAGCTCGAGACGGCCCCCGTACCGGCTCGGGCCACCGAGCCGCACGCCCAACGCGGCGGCGAACGCAGCCTCCGCCACGCCGGCGTTGGGCGAGGGATGGCGGGGTGCGTCCCGGCGCACCGCCTGCCACAGTGCACGTGCCGCCGCAGGCCGGCACAGGGCCACGGCTGCCGCCGTGATCCGGGCCGGCACCCAGTTGGCGGCATCGTCGAGCCGGGCGCTGGGCGCACCGAAGCGCTCGTAGCGCACGGTGCGGTGCCCGACCATGGCGTCGAGGGTGTTGACGGCCCGGTAGGCGAAGGCAGCCGGTGGACCGCCCGCCGCGGCCCACAGCGCCGGCGCCACCACGGCATCGACGGTGTTCTCGGCCACCGATTCCACCACGGCCCGGGCGATTTCCTTCTCGTCGAGGCCGAAGGGGTCACGACCCACCAGTGCGGGCAGCACGGCGCGCGCACCGTCGAGGTCACCACCATCGAGGCGCGCCGCGATCTCCATCGCCTGCCGGGCGAGCATCCGGCCGGCTGTCACCGTGGCGCACGCCACGGCCGTGGCAGCACCCGGCGGTGCCAGGCGCGCCAGGACCACCCCGGCTGCTGCCGCACCACCGATCCCCGCGGCGGCGTAGCCCATCCCGGCCACGGCGCCGTCGCGCCAGGCGTGCCGCTCGAGCACCGTCATGACCTGCCCGAAGCGGGCCACGGGATGGACGGCGGCCGGCGGTTCACCCACCACCGCGTCGGCCAGCAGCCCGGCGGCCGCCCCCAGCGCCCGGGACCGCCACGAGCCCACCCGAACCCTCACCACCGCGCCGCCGCTACGACCAGGGCGACCGTCTCGCCCACCAGCCCGGCCGCGCCGAGGACGTCCCCGGTGAACCCACCAAGGCGCCGGCGCGCCAGGAGCAGCACGCCCAGCGCGCCCGCCACCACGGCGGCCGCGGTGCAGGCGCCGGCGCCCACGTGCCATACCAGCAGGGCGCCCCCGCCGATCACCATGCCGAGCGCGCCCGCCACCCGCCCGGCGCGCGCCGTGCGGGCCCCGTCGAGGAACGCGCGTGCCAGACCCTCGGGTCGGGCATAGGGCATGGTGGCCGCCCCCACCGCCATGGCGGCGCGCGACAAGCTCCAGATGCCCACCAGCAACCACGGTGACGCCACGAGGGCCGCCAGCGCCGCCCACCGCACGAGCAGCACGGCGGCACCGACCCCCACACCGAACGCGCCCACCGCCGGCTCCTGCATCACCTCGAGGCGACGGGCGAGCGACAGGTGCGGCAGCAGCCCGTCGGCCGCGTCGAGCAGGCCGTCGAAGTGCAACATCCCCGTGGCGGCGAGGTCGCCGGCCACCACCAGGGCACTGGCCACCATCGGCGGCCACCGCGTCGCCGCCAGCCACCACCATCCACCCAGGGCGGCACCGAGCGCAGCACCCACGATCGGGAACCATCCGAGCGTGCTCGGCGTGGGAGCGCGAGCCCCACCGATGGGCGTCAGGAAGGCGAGGGCGCGGCGCACGTCAGGCTCCCGGCAGCTCGAGCACCCTGCCCGCCACCACCAGCAGCACGCGTTCGGCACAGGCGGCGACAGCCTGGTTGAGCTCCCCGAGAGCCTCGGCGAAACGCCGGCCCGTCTCGGTGGGCGGATGCACGCCCAGTCCGACCTCCTCGGAGACGACCACCGACGTCCGTCCCGACCCCGCACGCTCGACCAGCGCCCTGCACAGGGCGTCGCCCGGCACGGCGAACCCCGGCGCACCAGCCACCCACGTGCCCAGGGCGTCGAGCAGCACGGTCCCCGGCGCGCCGCGCAGGGCCGGCACGAGCTCTCCGGGCTCGCCCACCTCCACGGTGGTCCACTCCGGCGGGCGGCGGGCCCGGTGCTCGGCCACCCGGCGTGCCCAGTCGGCATCGACGGCCGCATCTACCGCCGGTCCCGTCGCCAGGTAGGTGACGGACCCGCCGGCAGCAGCTGCCTCGCGCTCGGCCACGACCGACTTGCCGGAGCGGCTCCCTCCGAGCACCACGATGATCCGAGCGGCCATGGGTTGTACGTCCTCGCGTCGTGCGCCACCCCCGAAAGGGCACGGGCAGGTCTCCTGGCTCCCGGATCGCCGCTCCCCTCGGCCTTCCCGCCCCGGTGGGGCCGTGGCCACGGTGAGGATCGCTCCCCGGTCACAGTTGCGGGACAGCCCCGGACTCCCACCGGGTTCCCTGCGCCGTGGCCCGGCATCCTACAGCCGGCTCGGCCTGGGCGCGCCGGGTCCGGCGTCGGGGCTACCGTGCAGCTCGTGGCGCGCGCCGAGTCGATCGTGCTGGTCAACACCGGTCATGGCAAGGGCAAGTCATCGGCCGCCTTCGGGGTCATGGCCCGGGGCTGGGCACGGGGCTGGCGGGTGGCCGTCGTGCAGTTCGTCAAGGGTGGCAAGTGGAGGACCGGCGAGCGCAAGCTCGCCGACCATCTCGGCATCGAGTGGCACACGCTGGGCGACGGGTTCACGTGGGAGTCCACCGACCTGGACGAGACCGCCGCCAAGGGGCGGCACGCCTGGGACGTGGCGAGCGACATGCTGCGCTCGGGCCACTACGACCTGCTGATCCTCGACGAGCTGACCTATGCCGTCACCTACGGGTGGGTGCCGGTGCAGGAGGTGGTCGACGCGCTGCACGGGCGGGCACCGAAGACCAACGTGGTCATCACCGGCCGCGACGCCGCGCCGGAGCTCATCGAGGTGGCCGACACCGTCACCGAGATGCGCAAGGTCAAGCACGCCTACGACCGGGGCATCACCGCCAAGAAAGGGATCGAGTACTGAACGCCGTCCTCGGTCCTCGCCTGGTCGTGGCCGGTACGGCCTCGGGGGTCGGCAAGACCACCGTGGCCACGGGCGTGATGGCCGCACTGCGCCGCGCCGGTCTCCAGGTGGCTGCGGCCAAGGTGGGACCCGACTTCATCGACCCCGGGTACCACGCGCTCGCCACCGGGCGCCCTGGGCGCAACCTCGACGAGTGGATGTGCGGGGCAGCCGCCATCTGTTCGTTGGCGGCCGAGGCCGCGGCTGGCGCCGACCTGCTCGTGGTCGAAGGTGTGATGGGGCTCTTCGACGGCGTGGGTGCCACGACCGAGGCCAGCACGGCCGCGGTGGCAAAGGCGCTGCAGGCCCCGGTGGTGCTCGTGGTGGACGCCTCTGCCATGAGCGGTTCGGTCGCCGCCGTCGTCCACGGGTTCCGCACCCACGACCCCGACCTCGTGCTGGGCGGTGTCGTCCTCAACCGGGTGGGCAGCGACGCCCACGGCGCGCTCCTGCGCGCCGCGTTGGCACCGCTCGGTATCCCGGTGCTCGGCGTCCTGCGACGCGACGATGCGCTGGTGTGGCGCGACCGGCACCTGGGCCTCGTGCCGGTGGTGGAGCAACCCACTGCCGTCCACCAGGCACTCGATCGCCTGGCCGTGACCGTGGCGGCGAACGTGGACCTGCAGGCGGTGATCGACCTGGCGCGCCGGGCGCCACAGCTCCAGCCGCCCTCTTTGCCCGCAGCCCGGCCGGTGGGCACAGCGCGCGTGGCCGTGGCCGGTGGACCGGCCTTCAGTTTCACCTACCCCGACAACCTCGAGCGCCTGGTCGAAGCCGGCGCCGAGCTCGTCCCCGTCGACCCGCTGCACGATCCGTGCCTGCCCGACGGCACCAGCGCGCTGTACGCGGGCGGAGGGTTCCCCGAGGTCTTCGCCGAGGCACTCGCCGCCAATGTCGCGCTGCTGGCCGACGTCCGCCGCCGTTACCAGGAAGGACTGGTGGTCTGGGCCGAGTGCGGCGGCCTGCTGTGGCTGGCACGATCCCTCGACGGGCACCAGCTCTGTGGCGTGGTGGACGCGTCGGGCACGATGACCCCCCGGCTCACGCTCGGCTACCGGACCGCGCAGGTGCGCGTCGCCAATCCGGTGGCGGCCGCCGGGACCGTGCTGCGAGGCCACGAATTCCACTACTCGACCCTCGAGCCCTGCGGCGACGCCCTGGTCCTCGCCAGTCGCAGCGGCACCACGCGCGGCGGATTCGCCGGGCCCCGCCTCTTCGCGTCGTACCTCCATCTCCATCTCGGCTCGGAGCCAGCACCGGCCGAACGCTTCGTGGCCGCCGCTGCGGCCGCCAACGCCGCCGCCGGCCGTCTCCCCCGGCGGGGCTGACGGCGTCGAGCTCCACCGAGCGCCGAGCTCCACCGAGCGCCGAGCTCCACCGAGCGCCGAGCTCCACCGAGCGCCGAGCTCCACCGAGTACGGCCACCGGGCCGCCACCAGCGGGATCGGTAGGATCGGGCCGATCCCATGCAATCGCCCGACCAGCACCCCTCGCCCGGATCGCCGGCATCCAGCGGCCTCCTCGTCGGGGTCGGGGTGGGGCCTGGTGACCCGGATCTGCTCACCGTGCAGGCGATGCGCACGCTGCGCAGCGCCGATCGGGTGGTCGCTCCCACCACCGACCCGGACACTCCTGGGCGCGCCGAGTCGGTGGTGCGGCGCGCGCTGCCGGAGCTGCACGTCCAGCGGCTGCCGTTCGACATGTCCCCCGACACCGCCCCCGGTGGAACCGCGGCCCGCACCGCTTCCCACCAGGCTGCGGCTTGCGCCCTGGCAGGGTGGGTGCGCGCCGGCGAGACGGTCGCCTTCGTGACGCTGGGCGACCCCAACGTGTACTCGACCTTCCCCACCGTGGCGGCAGCCGTGCGGCAGCTCGAACCAGGCACGGCCGTCCGCACCGTGGCGGGCATCTGCGCCTTCCAGGCCCTGGCGGCGACCACCGGCACGGTGCTGCTCGACGGGACCGAGTCCCTGGCCCTGGTCACCGCCCTCGACGGCACCGGGCACCTCGAAGCCGCCCTCGCCGAGCCCGACCGGGCCGTGGTCGTCTACAAGGGTGGGCGGCACCTCCCGGCCATCGCCCGCCTGCTGGCGAAGCACGACCGGCTGGACGGTGCGGTGTTCGGTGAGTTGCTGGGGCTGCCCGGTGAACGGACCGGACCCCTCGCAACGGCAACCGTCGGCCCCGCCTCGTACCTGGCCACGGTCATCGTCCCACCGGCGCCACGGCGTGGATCGGGACGATGACCAACACGGCACGACACGGCGTCGCACCCGGCACGATCAGCTTCGTCGGCGCCGGGCCAGGTGCACCCGACCTGCTCACCCTGCGGGGCGCCGAGCGCCTCCGCCATGCCGACATCGTGGTCTGGGCCTCGTCACTGGTGCCCGAGGCGGTGGTGGCCTCTGCCACCACCGCCACCGTGTACGACTCGGCCGTCATGACCCTCGAGGACGTGCTGGGCGTCTACGCCGCCAACCCCGACGCCCGCATCGTGCGGCTCCATTCCGGCGACCCCGCCCTCTACGGCGCGCTCCAGGAGCAGATCGACTGGTGCCGCGCCAACCGGCGGGCCTTCGAGATCGTGCCCGGCGTCTCCTCGCTGGCGGCCGCCGCCGCCGCGCTCGACAGCGAGCTGACGGTCCCAGGTGTCTCCCAGAGCGTCGTGGTCACGCGCCTGGCCAACCGGACCGGCAAGTCCATGCCGCCGGCCGAGACCATCGGCTCGTTCGCCGCCACCGGCTGCACCATGGCCGTGTTCCTTTCCGCCTCCCGGCCCGAGGCGCTCCAGCGCGAGCTGCTCGCCCCGCCCAGCCGGTACCGGGAGGACACCCCGGCCGCCGTGGTGGTGCGCGCCAGCTGGCCCGACGAGCAGGTGGTCCGCACCACCGTGGGCAACCTGGCGCAGGCCATGGCGACCACGGGTGCCACCACCACCGCGCTCGTATTGGTGGGCGACGCCCTCGAACCGAACGGGCCCGGGGTGGCGGCCGGCCGCAGCCACCTCTACTCCCCCACCTTCGCCCACTCCTTCCGGCGGCGGTCCCTGCCGGGAACCACCACGGGGCGACCCGCCACCGCCAGCGCGGCACGGCGCCGGCGCCGAGGAACCGACCGGTGAGCGGCACGGTCGAGCCCGAGCTCAGCCCCGAGGTGGCAGCGCGGCGCACGGGCCTGCGCACGGGGTGGACCACCGGCACGTGCGCGTCGGCTGCCGCCAAGGCGGCGGCCGAGGGCCTGGTCACCGGGACGGTGCCGCCCGAGGTCGAGGTCGGGCTCCCCAACGGCCGCCGGGTGCGCTTCCCGGTCCAGGAGCCGGCCGCCGCCAGGGACGCCTTCGGCCGGGCCGTGGTGGTCAAAGACGCCGGGGACGACCCCGACTGCACCGACGGGGCCCGGATGACTGCCGAGGTGACCTGGGCCGCCCCGGGCGGGAGCACCGAGCTGCGCAACGGCCCGGGTGTGGGCACGGTCACCAAGCCCGGTCTCGGCCTGCCGGTGGGCGCGCCCGCCATCAACCCCGTGCCGCGCCGCATGATCCTGCAAGCCCTGGGCGAGGTGACGTCCCGGCCGGTGGTGGCCGTCTTCTCGGTGCCCGGGGGCGAAGCCATGGCAGCCAAGACCTCCAACCAGCGCCTCGGCATCGTCGGTGGCATCTCCATTCTCGGCACCACCGGCATCGTGAAGCCGTTCTCCACGGCCTCGTACCGGGCCAGCGTGGTGCAACAGGTCGACGTGGCCGCCGCCCAGGGGGAGACCACCATGGTGCTGTGCACCGGCAGCCGGTCCGAGGCCGCCGCCATGCGTCTCGAGCCCGAGCTCGACCCGGTGTGCTTCGTGGAGGTGGGCGACTTCTCGGGCATCGCCCTGCGCCGGTGCGCGGCGGCGGGTATGCGCCGCGTCGTGGTCGTCGCCATGGTGGGCAAGATCACCAAGCTGGCGGCTGGGGTCATGATGACCCATTTCCACCGCTCCAAGGTGGACACCGACCTGCTCGCCACCGTGGCGAGCGCCACCGGCGCGCCGGCGGAGGTGGTCGCGGCCGCCACGGCCACCACCACTGCCCGCCACTTCTTCGAGGCCTGTCTCGCTGCGGGGGTGATCGCACCCCTGCAGCGGCTGTGCGAGCTGGCACGCGACAACTGCCGTGCCCACGCGGGCGACGCCTTCGCCTGCGAGGTGGTCATGGTCGACTTCGAGGGGCGCGAGGTGATCGCCCGTGCCTGAGGGGCCCATCCTCTCCGTCGTGCCGGGCGGCGCGGCGGGCGAGGGCACGCTCACCGTCGTCGGCGTGCTCGGCGACCGGCTCGACGCGTTGTCCGCCGAGGCGCGCCGAGCCCTGGCCGGTGCGGCCTTCGTGGCGGGCGGGCGGCGTCACCTCGAGGCGTGGCGGGCGTGGGTCGACGCCGCCGCCGGGCGCGACGCCGGTGCCCGGGTCGTGCCGGTGATCGAGATGGGCGCGGACGCCCAGGGGTTCGCCCACCACGTCGCCCACCTCGTGGTCGAGGACCGGCGCGACGTGGTCGTGCTCGCCTCGGGTGACCCGGGGTTCTTCGGGATCCTGCGCTCCTTGCTGCAGGTGGTCGACCGGGACCGGATCCGGGTCCTGCCGGCACCCTCCTCGGTGGCGGTGGCCTTTGCCCGGGTCGGCCTCCCGTGGGACGACGCCGTGGTGGTGTCAGCCCACGGGCGCCCGCTGGCCGACGCGGTCGGTGCCCTGCGCCTGGCGCGCAAGGCTGCCGTGCTCACGTCCCCCGAGACACCGCCCCAGGCCGTGGGGCGCGCCCTGCTCGACGCTGGACTCACCATGGACCTGGTCGCCGTGTGCAGTCGGCTGGAGTCGGCCGACGAGGAGGTCATCGAGCTGCCGCTTCGCGAGCTGGCACGGGGCGAGTTCGACCCGCTGTCGGTCGTGGTGCTGGTGGGCCCGGGCGGGTTGCAGGCGCTGGGATGGGACAGCGGCACCTCCCACCCTCCCGGTGCCGGTGGGCCTGAACCTGCACCGGCACCTGCTGCCGGACGCACGCTGGCGTGGGGCCTGCCCGACCAGCGCTTCGACCACCGCCACGGCATGGTGACCAAGGCCGAGGTGCGGGCCGTCGTGCTGGGCAAGCTTGCCCTGCCCCTGGTGGGCGTGTTGTGGGACGTCGGCGCGGGGAGCGGCTCGGTAGCCGTGGAGTGCAGCCGGCTGTGCCCGGGCCTGACGGTGTTCGCCATCGAGCAGCGGGCCGAGGACGCGGCGCGCATCGCTGCCAATGCCGCCGCGCTCGGCGCGTCGGTGCACGTGGTCACGGGCACCGCGCCGGACGCCCTCGAGGCCCTCCCCGACCCGGACCGGGTGTTCGTCGGCGGTGGCGGGCTCGAGGTGCTCGAGGCCGCGCTGCGGCGCCTGCGTCCCGAGGGGCGCGTCGTGGCCAGCTACGCCTCGGTCGATCGCGCCGCCGCCGCCGCCGAGCGCCTGGGGTCGCTCGTGCAACTGGGCGTGGCCCGAGGCGAGCGCCTCCCCGACGGCACGGTCAGGCTCGCGGCCGAGAACCCCGTGTTCGTGTGCTGGGGCCCCACCGACGAGCCGGACGTCGCCCCGTGACGATCCTGAGCGTGTCGGTGACCGCCGCGGGCCGGCGCCTCGCCGAGCACCTCCCCTACGAGCACGTCCACGGCGATGCGGCGCGCACGGTGCGCGCGCGTTGGGACGAGGTCGCGGGGTTCGTCCTGCTGCTCGCCACCGGGGCCGCCGTGCGCATCGTGGCGCCGCTGCTTGGGACCAAGACGACGGACCCGGCGGTGGTGTGCGTGGACGAGGCTGGGCGCTACGTGGTGGCGCTCGTCGGCGGACACAGGGCTGGCGCCAACGACCTGGCGAGGGAGGTGGCCGGACTGCTCGGTGCCGAACCGGTGGTGACCACGGCAACCGACAGCATCGGAGTGCCGGCACTGGACGCGTTGGAGGGGTTCAGCGCCGTGGGGGACGTGGCCCGGGTGACCCGGGCCCTGCTCGACGGGGAGCCCGTCATCGTCGAGGACCGCCTCGGCTGGCCGCTCCCAGACCCGCTGCGGGCGCGCCTCGCCGACAACCGGGCAGCAGGCAGTCCCGCGCCCGACCCGGGCGAGCGCGTGGCACGCCTGGTGGTCACGGACGAGGCCGTCGACCCGTCGCGCCTGGGAGCGGGCGTGGTGGTGCTGCACCCGCCGTCGCTGGTGGCCGGGGTAGGGACGGCATCGGGCGCCCCACCCGAGGACCTGGCCACCTTGCTCGAGCACACCCTTCGGGACGCCGGGCTGGCTCCCGAGGCCCTGGCGGCGGTGGCCACCATCGATCGCCGCCTGGCGGAGCCCGCGGTGACCGGTCTGGGCCGGCCGGTGGTGGGGTTTGCTCCCGACCAGCTCGCCACGGTGGCGGTGCCCAACCCGAGCGACGCCGTGCGGCGGGCGGTGGGCACGCCGAGTGTGGCCGAGGCCGCCGCCATCTTGGCAGCAGGTCCCGGCGGTGCGTTGGTGATCCCCAAGCACACCACCCGCACAGCCACGGTTGCCGTCGCCCGCCGGCGAGGTCCCCGGGGCGAGGTCTGCGTCGTCGGACTGGGGCCGGGCGATCCGGCCCACCGCACCCCCGCCGCGACCCGGGCCGTGCGCCACGCGGACGCGGTGGTGGGCTACGACGCTTACGTGGCGCAGTGCGCAGACCTGCTCGCAGCGCGCCAACGGGTCGTGCGCTTCCCGCTCGGCGCCGAAGTGGCACGCGCCCGGGTGGCGCTGGAACTGGCGGCGACCGGGGCGCGGGTGGCCGTGGTGTGCTCCGGGGACGCCGGCGTGTACGCCATGGCCTCACCCCTGCTCGAACTAGCCGGCGACCCCGCGTTCGCCGGCATTCCCGTCTCGGTGGTGCCCGGGGTGAGCGCCTCGCTGGCGGCCAGCGCGCTCTTGGGGGCCCCCCTGGGACATGACCACGCCGTCATCTCGCTGTCGGACCTGCTCACCCCGTGGGAGACCATCGAGGGGCGCATCCGGGCGGCTGCCTCGGCTGACCTGGTCACCGTCTTCTACAACCCCCGCTCCTCCCGGCGCGACTGGCAGCTGGCCCGCGCCCGCGAGATCCTGCTCGAGCACCGCCCCCCGCCCACGCCCGTCGGACTGGTGACCGGTGCCACCCGCCCCGCGCAGGTGGTCGAGCTCACCACCCTCGGCGATCTCGACGTGCGGCGTGCCGGCATGGAAACCTGCGTGGTCGTGGGTGCGTCCTCCACCGTGGTGGTGGCCGGCCGCATGGTCACCCCCCGCGGGTACCGGCCGTGACGGTCGCCGTCGACGACCGCTGCACGGCGTGCGGTGCCTGCCTGGTCACCTGCCCCGAGCGGGCGCTGCTGCCTGCCCCGGGCCGGCCGGTGGTGGTCGACGACCGCTGCACTGCGTGCCTGGCGTGCGTGGAGATCTGCCCCCGCGGTGCCATCGCCGAGGTCCGGTGGTGACCCCGCCCACCGGCCGCGGGTCGAGGGGGACCTCCGATGCGGGCGCGGGCATCCACCCCATCGAGCGCGAGAGCTTCCGCATCCTGGCCGAGCGCGTCGCACTCGACGACTACGGGCCGCTGGCCCGCCATGTCGTGGCCCGGGTGGTCCACGCCACGGCTGACGTCGAGTTCGCCACCACCATGGTGGTCGACGACCGCGCCGTCGACGCCGGCGTCAGGGCCATGGCCGCCGGCGCGCCGGTCGTGTGCGACGTGGAGATGGTGCGAGCTGGCCTCCCGGGTCTCGACGCGCGCTGCTACTTGGGTGACATCGGGTACGTGGGTGACATCGGGTACGTGGGTGACATCGGGCCGGATGACGAACGCCTGGTCGACGTGGACGTGGATGCCGCCAGCCCGGGCGCTGCCGGTTCGGGTACAGCCGGCTCGAGCACGTCCCGCTCGGCTACAGCCGGCTCGAGGCGAGCGCGATCAGTCCCGGCCGGCTCGAGCACGATCGGCCGCGTCGGGGCCCCAGGACGCGACTGGGCGCCGACCCGCAGCGCGCGCGCCATGGAGGTCGCCGCCGAGCGCCATCCCAACGGTGCCATCGTCGTCGTGGGGTGCGCACCCAGCGCGCTGGATCGCGCGCTGGACCTGGTCGAATCCGGGTCCTTCTCGCCCGCGCTCGTGATCGGGCTGCCTGTCGGGTTCGTGGGTGCCGCCGAGGCCAAGCAGCGCCTGCGGGCCCTGGCGTCGGCCACCGGCGTGCCGGCCATCTCCAACATCGGAGAGAAAGGCGGCTCCGCGGCGGCGTGCGGGGCCTGCAACGCCATTCGGCGGCTGGTCGCCGGTCGCCGTGGCTGAGCGCCTCTGCACGACGGCGGCTCCGACCTCCGGCCCGGAGCCGGAGCACGCGGCGCTGTTCCTCATCGGCCACGGCTCGCGGGATGCCGAGGGCGTGGACCAGTTCCGGGCCTTCGCCGCTGCAGTCCAGCGCGCTCATCCTGGGGTGCTCGTCGGATCGGGGCTGATCGAATTCGCCCGACCGGACCTCGACGAGGGGATCGACGCCCTGGTGGCCGCCGGTGCCACCTCCATCGTCGCCGTACCGCTCGTCCTGCTCGGTGCCGGCCACCTCAAAGACGACGGCCCGGCCGCCCTCGGGCGCGCCCGGGACCGCCATCCCGGCCTGGTCGCTCGCTACGCCCGGGACCTGGGCGTGCATCCCGCGGTGCTCGCCGCCGTCGAGGCCCGCGCCCGTGCCGCCGGCGCGCACCAGGCCGATGCCGTGGTGCTGGTCGGCCGCGGGTCCACCGATCCCGACGCCAACGCAGACCTGGCCAAGGCCGCCCGGTTGCTGGCCGACCATCGGGGTCTTGGCACCGGGGGGGACCCTGCCGCGCCACTCGGCGTGGTGGAACCAGCTTTCGTGTCCCTCGCCCCGCCCGACGTCCCCACCGCATTGGAACGCTGCGCCCGGCTGGGGGCCCGGCGCATCACGGTGGTGCCGTACTTCCTGTTCACCGGCGTCCTGCCGAGGCGGCTCGCCAGGCAGGCGGCGACCTGGGCCCGGACGCGTCCGGGCACGACCGTCACGGTGGCCGCCGAGATCGGGGCCGACCCCGGGGTGATCGGCGTGGTGTGGGAGCGCTACCACGAGGCGCTCGGGGGCCTGGCCGTCATGAACTGCGACGGCTGCATCTATCGCACGCCGATTCCAGGCTACGAGGCCCGTGTCGGCATGCCGCCGTTCGGCGGTTGAACGGAGGCAGCCGAACGGAAGGCAACCGGGCCGGTGCCCGCGCCGCGCCGCCTCGCCGGCGTCGGACCCACGCGGTGCCGCTCTGCCGTTGCAACCGGCCGGTCAGCGCTGGAGCGACTTGACCTCCAGGAACTCCTCCAGGCCGAAACGACCGAGCTCCCGTCCGATGCCCGACTGCTTGTAGCCCCCGAAGGGAGCGGCGGGGTTGAAGCTCCCGCCGTTGATGTCGACCTGCCCGGTCCGCATCCGGCGGGCCACCCGCTCGGCACGGGCGGGGTCGGCCGACCACACTGCCCCGGCCAACCCGTAGATCGTGTCGTTGGCGATCCGCACCGCCTCGTCTTCGGTGTCGTAGGGCAGGATGCACAGCACCGGGCCGAAGATCTCCTCCTGGGCGATGGTCATCTGCGTCGTGACATCGCTGAACACGGTGGGACGCACGAAGAACCCCTTCTCGAGACCCTCGGGTGCCTCGGGGCCGCCCGTGAGCAGGCGGGCACCCTCCTCGATCCCCCGGCGGATGTAGCCGACCACCCGGTCGCGCTGGACGGCGGACACCAGCGGCCCGAGCCGGGTGGCGGGGTCGAAGGGATCACCGGGCGTGAACGACTCCGCCGCCTGCACTGCCAGCTCCTCGACCTCGGCCAGGCGCGAGCGCGGGACGACCATGCGGGTCAGGGCCGAGCAGGTCTGGCCGGAGTTCAGATAGCACCCGTTGAGCCCGGCTGGGATGGCGCTGGCCAGATCGGCGTCGTCGAGGATGACGTTGGCGGACTTCCCGCCCAGCTCGAGCGCCACGCGCTTGACGTTGCCGGCGGCCAGCTGCATGACGCGCTTGCCCGCCCGCGTCGAGCCGGTGAAGGAGACCATGTCGAGCTTGGGATGGGATGCGATGGCTTCGCCCACGACGGGACCAACACCGCTCACCAGGTTGAACACCCCTGGGGGCAGGCCCGCCTCGTCGACGACCTCGGCAAAGACGAAGGCATTGAGCGGGGCGACCTCGCTGGGCTTGAGCACCACCGTGCAACCCGCCGCCAGCGCAGGTGCCACCTTGGCCGTGATCTGGTGCAGCGGGTAGTTCCAGGGCGTGATGGCCCCCACCGCGCCCACCGACTCGCGCACCACCAACGAGTTGCCGATCTCCTCCTCCCACGGGAACGTGGCGAGCTGGGCGATGGTGGTGGCGAAGTCCATGGCCGGCAAGCCCGCCTGGATGAGCTTCGACAACGTGAAGGGCATGCCGACCTCCTGGGAGATCAGCGTGCCGATCTCCTCGCTGCGCGCTACCAGGCCCTCCTGGATACGCGTCAGGTAGGCGGTCCGCTCCGCCAACGGCAGCGACGACCACTCGGCCCATGCGCTCGCCGCGGCCTCCGCTGCTCGCTCGACGTCGTCGGGCGTGCCCTCGGGGATCGTCCCCATGACCTCCTCGGTGGTGGAATTGACCACCGGCAGCCTGCCACTGCCCGCGGAGGGCACCCACTTGCCGTCGATGAACAGCTCTTCACGCTCGATCATGGTCGCCTCCTCCGCCGCCGTGGCGGTCCTGCAGCCGGGCACGACCCGCTGACGGATCAGACCCGCTGACGGACCCGATGCTATGCCTCAGCGCTCCCGGTGGACAGTGCCCGCCACCAGGGCCAGATCCTCCACCGGCCCCGCCAGCCCCGTCGGCTGTGATCTCGGTGGGCTCCTCGGCCTCACCGAACAACGACCGGGCTCGCTCGAACCACGCCGTGCCGTCGGCATCGGCCACGCTCACCACGCCGGCCAGCAACGAACGATCCCGGCCCCACACCTGGTCGACCACGGCCTGCACGAGCCGCTGGGGAACGGCTGCGAGCTGCGGACGCTCACGTCCTGGCGCCACGCGCAGGCGGGTCATGACCGCTGCCTGCAGGACACCGGCTGCTGCCGGGAACAGCCAGATCACGCGGTAGTCGCCGGTGGCGTCCACCGCCCAGGCGGCCAGCAGCGAGAAGACGACGGCGAACAGGCTGAAGGGGGCCACCAGCTTGCCCAGCAGTTCCCCCATGCCACCCGAGCGCGGCAGCAGCCGCACCAGCATGGGTGCCAGCGAGATGGCGAAGGCCGTGAACAGTGGCGCACTGGCGAGGGCCAGGACCACCGACTGCCACAGGTGCGTCGTGAAGAACTGCACCACCGACAGCACAGCGCCTCCCAGCGGCATGATGACTGCCACCTGTTTGCGAGTGAGCAGCCGGCTCACCGCGTACCCGGCGGGCACGCCGACGAGCAGTGCCGGCGCACCCGTCAGCCATCCGGCCACCGTCTGGGCACCGGCACCGGCGTGCTGCACCTTCTCGAAGTAGACGATCGCCAGGTACCCGGTGGCACTCAGCCCGGCCCAGAAGAAGAAGATGCCGGCCAGGAGGACCTTGCCGTTCGGGACGCGTAGGACCTCGCGCAGCTCGTCCTGCCAGGGCCGCGACGGCCTCGAACGGTCCCGGTCCGCCACGGCGCGCGCTGCGGGTGCTTCGCGCACGAGCAGCAGCACCGCCACGGCCACGGCCACCATGAAGCCGCCCGCCATGCGGAACGGTCCGTTCCACGTCGCAGGGTCGGTGGTCCAGGTGGTGATGACCGTGAACTTGATCACCAGGCTCACCACGGTGCCACAGGCGCCGATGACGGCGGCCGCCTTGAGGGAGCGGCTGCGGCCGAAGGTCTCGGGGATGGCCGCCACGTTGTTGAGCCCGAACACGACGCTGGCCAACTTGACCACCACCACCAGTCCCACCAGCGGCCAGTACCCGCCGACGAGGGTGTAGCTCCAGGTGCACAGACCCATGACCAACAGCCCCGCTGCCATGTAGGGCGCCCGCCGGCCCGCCATGGTGCGCGTCCGGTCGCTGGCGCGCCCGAGCACCGGGTAGGCGAGCCAGCCCACGAGGCGGTGCGCCGTGAGTGCCACGGTGATGGCCAGCGGTGCGCCGTGCGCCCGGCTGGTGACGAGCAGGGTGAGGAGCACGCCCGACACCGCCAGGTTGGCCCTCGGCCCCACGAGGCCCAACGACAGGCCGACGACGCTGCGCAGGCGCACGGCGTCGATGGCCGCCACCGCGCCGTCCGCTGCCGGCGCGCCGGCGTCGACCGCCGGGTCCTCGCCTGGCGTACCCGGCGCTTCCAGTGCCGCTACCGCCTCGCCCACCGGCTCCCCGCCGGCTGGCCTGGTGCCCTCCCACAACCACATGCGCAGGCTGCGCACCTGCCGCGGGCTCCACCCCACGGCCCCGAGCCTACGAGCCTGCGGCACGCTGTGAGCCCAGGCTGGCCACTCCTGCCCGTGCCGCCGGTCGCCGGCACCCGGACGACACGACCGCCTGCGTGGCGGGACCTGGGCACCCCGTGCCCGATGCGCCGTGGGCGCCGACCCCGTGACCGCTGGCGCCGGCGTCCGAGCGCCCTCCTGCCAGCACCGGCCTTCCGGGCCTACCTGCCACGGGTCACATCGGCCGTTTGGCACTGGCCCGCGCCGGTCGGGCTCTGCTGGGCTGGAGGAATGGACGAACCATCGCTGCGCCGGCCGGCTCGGGAGGCACTGGAGAACGCACCGGCCGCGGAGCGCCCGGCCAGCCGGGTGGAGGACGGCGTCAAGGTGTACGGCACCGGGTCCACCGCCGTGCGCGCCCTGGACGGCATCACGGTGGACTTCCCCCGCGGGGGCTTCACCGCCGTCATGGGCCCGTCGGGCTCGGGCAAGTCGACCCTGCTGCACTGCCTGGCCGGGCTGGACGATCTGACCTCGGGCCGGGTGTTGCTGGGTGACATCGAGCTCACCGGCTTGGACGACGACCGGCGCACGGTCCTCCGACGCGAGCGCGTGGGCTTCGTCTTCCAGACCTTCAACCTCGTCCCCACCCTGACCGCGGCCGAGAACATCGAGCTGCCCCTGCGCCTGGCGGGCCGGCGCCCGGACCCCGGGTGGGTGGCGAACCTGGCCGAACGGTTGGGCATCTCGGGTCGCCTGCGCCACCGGCCGAGCCAACTGTCGGGAGGTGAGCAGCAGCGGGTGGCCGTGGCGCGCGCCGTGGTCACGCGCCCGGACACCGTGTTCGCCGACGAGCCGACTGGCAACCTCGACTCGCGGGCTGCCGGCGAGCTGCTCGGGCTCTTGCGCTGGGCGGTGGACGAGCTGCACCAGACGATCGTGATGGTGACCCACGATCCCCGGGCGGCCAGCGTCGCCGACCGCGTGGTCCTGCTGGCCGACGGACGCATCGTCGACGACCTGGACCATCCGGAGCTCGGCTCCATCCTCGACGCGCTGCGGCGGCTGGGGAGCTGACCGGACGTGTGGCGCGTGACGCTCACCCGGTTGCTGGTGCACCGCGTGCGGTTCGTCCTCACCGCGCTGGCCGTGGTGCTGGGCGTGGCCTTCCTGGCCGGCACCCTCGTGCTCACCGACACGATCTCGCGCACCTTCGACAGCCTGTTCCTCGACGTCTACCGGGGAACCGACGCCGTGGTACGCATGCAGCAGCCCGCAGGGGACAGCTTCCTCGGCTTCCAGCGCCCGCCGGTCCCAGCCTCGCTCATCGACCAGGTCCGGGCTGTCCCGGGGGTGTCGGCGGTGGCCGGGATGGTGACCGGATACGCCCAGCTCGTCGGGGAGAACGGCGCGCCCATCGGCAACCCCACTCGGGGGGCGCCCACCCTCGGGGGCTCGTGGGTGTCCGACGCGCGCCTCAACCCCTACACCCTGGTCCCCGGCGGGCATCCGCCCCACGGCCCCGACCAGGTGGTGATCGACAGGGCATCGGCCATCGCCGGCCACCTGCACGTGGGGAGCGTGGTCACGGTCCTCACCCGCCAGCCGCCCAGGCGCTTCATGGTGGTGGGCCTGCTGCGCTTCGGCACGGCCGACAGCCCACTCGGTGCCAGCGTGGCCCTCTTCGACACCTCCACGGCCCAGCAGGTCGTGGGCCAACCCGGGACCTTCGACGAGATCAGCGTGGCGGCTGCGCCCGGGGTGTCGCAGACCACGCTGCAGCGACGCCTCCGCGCCGCACTGCACGTGCCTGGGATCGAGGTGCTCACCGGCGCCCAGGTGACCGCCGACGCCCAGAGCCAGGTGCAACGAGTGCTGTCGTTCTTCGACACCTTCCTCCTCGTCTTCGCTGCAGTGGCGCTGTTCGTCGGGGCGTTCATCATCTCCAACACCTTCTCCATCGTCCTGGCCCAGCGCCTGCGGGAGCATGCGCTGCTTCGGGCCATCGGTGCCACGCGGCGCCAGATCCTGCTGTCGGTGCTGGGCGAGTCGGCCGTGGTCGGCCTGCTGTCCTCGGCTGCGGGCCTGGCGGTGGGCGTGGTCCTGGCGGTGGGGCTCAAGGCCGTGCTCCACGCTGCTGGGGTGGGGATCCCGGCAACCGGCCTGGTCGTCCTGCCCCGCACGGCTGTCGCCGCTTTCGCCGTCGGCACCGGCGTCACCGTGGCGTCGTCGATCCTTCCCGGCTGGCGGGCACGGCGGGTCCCCCCGATTGCTGCCTTGCGGGAACTGGCTACCGAGCCCGCCGGCACGCGCCGGGGGCGGGTGCTGGCCGGTGGCGTGCTCGGGACCGCGGGGCTGGCCGCACTGGCCGGGGCGCTCATCGGTTCCCCGCCCAACGCCGGGTGGATCGCAGGCGGTGGCGCGGCCGCGGTGTTCCTGGCCGTCGCCACCCTGGGCCCGGTCGGCGCCCGACCGCTCAGCCGGGCCCTGGGCTGGCCCGTCGCCCGACTGCGCGGGATCCCGGGCACCGTGGCCCGGGACAACGCGCTGCGCAACCCCCGCCGCACGGCTGCCACGGCCTCCGCCCTGGTCGTGGGGGTGGCCCTGGTCGTCCTCGTGGACGTCGTGGCCTCCTCGGTCAAAGCGTCGGTGGCCAGCGCCCTCGACCGCTCCTTGCGGGCGGACCTCGTCCTGACCCCCGGCACCGGTGGCGCAAGCTTCTCCGGTGCCGGCATCAGCCCCGCCCTGGCCCAGCAGCTGCGCCGTCTGCCCCAGGTCGCCGTGGCCGCCGGGGTGCGCGCCGGCCTGGTGCGCGTGGACGGGAACACCACCGTCGTCCTGGCGGCCGACCCCGCCGCCGTGGCGCAGATGTGGGACCTCGAGATCCGCCAGGGGTCGCTCGCCCGCCTCGGGCCTGGTGACATCGCGGTCTCGGTGGCCGAGGCCGATGCCCACGGTTGGCACCTGGGGCAGCGGATCCCCGTGGTCTTCGCCGCCACCGGCACCCGGCAGCTGGCCATCGGTGCGCTGTACGCATCGAGTGCCGCCGTGGGCAGTTTCTTCCTGTCCCTGTCGGCCTTCGAGGCCAACGCCGCCCAACAGCTCGACGCCGAGGTGTTCGTGAAGCTGGCGCCAGGGGTGCCCCCGGCCCAAGGACGCCGCGCCGTCGAGCAGGTGGCCCGTGCCTACCCGAACGTGGTGGTGCAAGACCAGGCCCAGTACCGGAACGATCAGCTCGCCGCCATCGATCAGGTGGTGAACCTGGTCGACGTCCTGCTCGCCCTGGCCTTGCTGATCGCGCTGATCGGGATCGCCAACACCTTGGCCCTGTCGGTGATCGAGCGCACCCGCGAGCTCGGGCTGCTGCGCGCCGTGGGGGCCACGCGGGCACAGCTGCGCTCTGCCGTGCGCTGGGAGTCGGTGATCATCGCCGTGCTCGGCGGCGTGACCGGCATCGCGGTGGGGCTGGGTCTGGGATGGGCCGTCGTCGTCTCGCTCGAGCACAGCGCCGGGGGCCAGCTGACCACCGTGGCCTTCCCCCTCGCCCAGCCCCTGGTGGTGGCGGTGGCGGCCGGCGTGGCCGGGGTGGCGGCCGCCGTCGCCCCGAGCCGGCGTGCTGCCCGGCTGGACGTCCTGGCCGCCATCGCCTCCGAGTAGCCTCAGGCGATCGCGCGCCGTACCGTTCCTTCCGTGCGTCGCGCTCTTGTTCCGTTGGCGAGTCGCGCCGTTGCCGTGCTCGACGGTGCCGCCTCCTTCGCACGCGGCGCCGCTCCCCTCGCGAGAGCTGCGGTGCCGGCAGCAGCACATGCAGCACATGCAGCACCGATGGCGGTGCGCGCCCTGCCCGTCCTGGCACGTGCGGGGCTGGGGCGGCTGCTCCTGCCCCCCACGGCCGCGCGCGGGGTGATCGCCGCCGCCCGCTACGGGCTGACCCCGGCAACGGCCTACGAGCTGGCAGCGGCCCACGCCCCCCGGCGGGTGGCACTGGTCGACGACCACGGGACGCTCACCTTCGCCGAGCTCGTCGCCCGGATCGACGACCTGCGCCGGCGCCTGCCCGACGCGGGAGTGGAGCCCGGCCAGCGCGTGGGACTGCTGTGCCCCAACAGTCGCAGCTTCCCGGTGGCACTGGCCGCCCTGTCGGCCCTCGGCACCGACATCGTGCTGCTCAACACCGGCTTCGCCCCACCGGCAGTCGCCGATGTCGTGCGCACCGAGCGCATCTCGGCCGTCGTGGTCGACCACACCCTGAAAGATCTGGTCGGCGCGCCAGCGCGGCGGGTGCGCCGCATCGTGATGGCCGACGGTCAGCTCCTCGACGCCCCTGCTCGCGATCGCAGCCACGCCCCAGCCCGCGTCCGCGGGACTGGCGAGCGCGACGGCGGTCATGCCCGCCACGCCGGTGCTGCCGATGCCGTCACCCGCGCACCTGCGGTCCGGGGCGTCGAAAGTGGGGCAGGCACCCTCGGCCACCTGTGGCCATTCCGGGCGGGCCTCTCGCACCGGAGCCGCTACGTCCTGCTCACCTCGGGCACCACCGGACGACCTCGCGGCGCACCGCGGGACACCCCGGCCACGCTCGAACCCTTGGTGGCATTCCTGTCGCGCCTGCCGATGCGCGAGGGCGACACCACCCTGATCGCGTCGCCCCTGTTCCACGCCTGGGGCTTCGTCAACCTGGCGATCGGCATGCTGCTGTCATCGACGGTGGTGCTGCGCGCACGGTTCGACGCCGAGGCAACCTTGGCCGCCATCGCCCAGCACCGCGTCCGGGTCCTGGTGGTCGTGCCCGTCATGCTCCAGCGCATCCTTGCGCTACCCGAGGCGGTGCGTCGCCGATATGACACGAGCTCGATCCAGATCGTGGCCTCGAGCGGCTCGGCCCTCCCGGGCGACCTGGCGACACAGGTGATGGACAGCTTCGGCGACGTCCTCTACAACCTGTACGGCTCGACGGAGGCCGGCTGGGTGTCGGTCGCCACCCCAGCCGACCTGCGGGCCGCGCCGGCCACCGCCGGGCGCCCGCTGCCGGGCACCGAGCTGCTCATCGCCGACGACGCCGGCACGCCGCTCCCGCCGGGTGTCCCCGGACGCATCCTGACCCGCACCGCCGTGCAGCTTGCGAGCCACGCCACCGCGCCCGGGGGCTTCGTCGACACCGGTGATGTCGGCCACCTCGACCAGGCTGGACGGCTGTTCGTCGACGGCCGACGCGACGACATGATCGTGTCGGGTGGCGAGAACGTCTATCCCCAGGAGGTCGAAGATCTCCTGGCACGCCACCCTGCCATTGCCGACGTGGCGGTCGTGGGCGTGCCCGACGACCGTTTCGGCCAGCAGCTCCGGGCACTGGTGGTGCTGCGCCCGGGTCATCGCCTCACCCGCCAGGACGTCCGGGCCTACGTGCGCGACCATCTGGCGCGCACCAAGGTCCCCCGCGACGTCATCTTTTGCGACGAGCTCCCCCGTACGCCCACCGGCAAGGTCTACCGGCGCGGCCCGCTGGCGTCGCCGAGCACCGCACCGAGCTGATCGCGCACCGGCTCGAACACCGGCATGACGAAGTGCCGGCGCAGCCAGTTGCCGCCGTCGACGACCAGCGTGTGCCCCGTGACGAAGGCGGCGTAGGGCGAGCACAGCCAGGTGGCGGCCCAGCCGAGCTCGTGCAGGCGCCCCAGCCGGCCGGCGGGCGCCCGGCGGGCATCGGCCTCCTCGCCCTCGGGACGCATGGCCACCAGCTCGGCCCGCATGTCCTGGTGCGGAAAGAGGCCGGGGGCCAGGGCGTTGACCCGGATGCCCGCCGGCGCCCACTCCACCGCCAGGCTCTTGGTGAGGTTGCCCACCGCCGCCTTGGCCGCTGCCGCGTGGGCCATCCCCGGGCCGCCGGTGAAGGCCTGGGTGGCCAGCACGTTGCAGATCGCCCCGGGCGCACCGGCTGCCATGCAGCGGCGGGCGAGCTCCTGGGAGCAGAAGAAGGTGCCGTCGAGCACGATCTGGGTGACGGCCCGCCAGCCACCGGGACTCAGCTCCTCGGCGAGGACCGGGAAGTTGGCCGCCGCATTGTTGACCAGCACGGTCAGCGGACCGAGTGCAGCCTCGAGGACGTCGAAGGCCCCGCGCACCTGCGCGGCATCCCGGATGTCCGCCCCCGCCTCGGCTGCTGCGGCACCCACCGCCTCCACCGCGGCGACCCCGGCACGTCGGTGGGCCTCGTCGCGGCTCACGATGCCGACGGCCGCGCCCAGGCGGGCGAACTCGACGGCAATGGCCCGGCCCAGCCCGGTCCCGCCCCCGGTCACGACAACCGCGGTCCCGGCGAAGGTACCCGGCGGGAGCATCGTGGTACCTGCCGGCGGCGGCTCGGGGAGCGGCACCGGTTACTTGCCCTCGAACTCGACGGGCTGTTTGCGGGCCCGGGCCGCGTACCCCGCCGGCATGTCGTCGGAGACGAACTCGATCGCGGCGCTCATGGCCTCGAAACGCAGGGCCTCGGTGAGTCCCCGGAAGGCGAATCCGTCGATGGTGCGCTTGATGCTCTGGACGGCCAGGGGCGCGTTGGCGGCGATCTCGCGGGCGATACCCATGGCGACCGCCCGCAGCTCGCCCGGGGTGGTCACCTCCTGCACGATCCCCAGGCGCGCCGCGGTGGCAGCGTCGATGCGCCGGCCGGTCATGGCCAGCAGCTTGGCCCAGCCCGTTCCCACCTCGTGCGCCAGGCGCAGGTCGCCCCCACCGTCGATGCCTACGCCCACCTGCGCCTCGGGCAGGGCGAACACGGCGTCGTCGGCCGCGACCCGGATGTCGCACATCAGGGCCAGCTCGAACCCGAAGCCCAGGCAGTAGCCCTGGACCGCGCACACGATGGGCTGGGGCAATTCCGCGAAGGTCCGGAACCGCTCGTGCGCCCAGCGGATCCCCTCGTAGTAGTTGCGCGCCTTCTCCGCCGGGGAACGACCGGTCACGCGGTCCTCGGGCATGCCGAGGTCGATGCCGGCGCAGAAGGCACGCCCTTCGGCCTGCAGCACCACCACGCGCACCTGCTCGTCGAAGCGGATCTGGTCGGCCCGTGCACCGAGCTGGCGCGTCGCTTCCCAGCTCCAGGCGTTGAGCTTGTCGGGCCGGTCGAGCGTGAGCACGGCAACGTGGTCCTCGATGCGCAAGTCGAGGAGCCATTCGTCCTCGGCGACCACGGGCGAGGTGCGAAACGGCATGGGCACTCCCAAGCGGCGTGTGACGGGGCGCCATCATCGCGCGCCGCGCCGTGCGAGTGCCCGGAAACCACCTCGCCAGCGGGGGCTGGGCGCTACCGGGGACCAGGCGCGGCCGGGTCCCGACGGCGACGAACGGGGAACAGCGTGGCCGGTGGGTCGCCCGCCAGGAATTCCCGCACGAGCGCGGTGACCAGGGCGGGCCTCTCGAGCACTACGGCATGCGAGGCATGGGGCACCACGGCCAAGTCGGCGTCGGGCAGCGCCGAGAACAGCGCGCCGGTGTGCTCGAGGGTCACGGCATCGTCGTCGCCCACCAGCACCAGCGTGCGGGTCCGCACCCGGGCGATGGACAGCGGGTCGAGGTGCGGTGCCGTGCGCCACAGGGCCAGCGTCTTGGCAAGCACCACCGGCCAGTGGCCGGGGCCGTCGGGCGACAGGCGCTCGTAGCACGCGCGCATCGGGGCCCACAGCGGCGCGTCAGGGTCGGTCTCGGTGGCGAACGGTCCCGTCAGGCCCGCCACGTCGAAGTTGGCGCCGATGAGCACCAGGCGCGCCACCAGCTCGGGCCGGGCCAGGGCGAGCATGAGGCCCACGATCCCGCCGTCGCTCCACCCCACGACATGGGTCGGTGGCCGCACCAGCGTCCGCGCGGCAGCGACGGTCTCGGCCACCATGGCCTCGTACGTGAATGGCGCCTCGCTGTCGGGCGTGCGGCCGTGACCGCGCCGTTCCGGCGCGACGACGAGGAAGTCTGCCGACAGCAGCTCCGGCAGCGGTCCCCAGTCCTCGTTGGCGGACAATCCGCCGTGCAGCAGGAGCAGCGGTGGCCGGCCCGGGTCGCCGAACCGGTCCACCCACGTGCGGATCCCTTCGAGCTCCACGTACCCGCCCACGGATCAGCCACCCTACCGACGGCTCACCTGGTGCCTCAGGGGACACGCCTCGTGCCGTGACTCGTGCCGTGGCTCGTGCCGTGGCTCGTGCCGTCCCTCCCGCCATGGCTCCTGCCGTGGCTCGTGCCGCGTCCCCTGTCGTCCCTCCTGCCATGGCACTTGTATAACGACCCCTAGATAAATAGGATCTCCTATGAGAATCGGGGAGGCGGCCGACGAGTGAGCCATCCCCAGAGCACGAGCACGGCCGAGGAACCTGGGCCGGAGCATCGGCCCGGGGACGAGCACCAGCGTCGGCCGAGGAGCGGAGTGCACCGTGGCCAGGACCCAGGACGAGCGCAAGGCGGAAACCCGGGCGAGGCTGCTGCACGCCGCCGCCGACCTCTTCGCGGCACACGGCATCGACGCCGTGTCCGTCGACGCTGTCGCCGATGCCGCCGGGCGGACGTCGGGTGCGGTGTACGCCCATTTCGGATCCAAGCAGGGCATGGTCTTGGCGCTGCTCGACGAGTGGCGCCACTCCCTCGTCGCGGGACTGCTCGCTGCCTTCGAACGGACAGCCGAGCTCGACGACCGCCTGCGTGCCGTGGCCGAGGACCTCATCGTCTCCCCCACCGCCGCCACCCAGCGCCTGGTGCTGCTGGAGGAGGAGCTGCGGCTGCGTGCGATGCGCGACCCGGACGTGGCCGGCATCGTGCGCGCCCGTGCAGCGGAGACCCGTCGCTTCCTGGCACGTGGCTTCGCCTCATGGGTGGCGCAGGGGTTGCTCGACACCACCACCCCACCAGACGTGCTGGCCACGAGCTTCCTGGCCACCGTCACCGGACTCCAGGCCCTGCACCGGATCGACCCCGACGCCGTCACCACCGACGTGGCCGTGGCTGCCATGGCCGCCGCCATCGGCGCGGTGCTGCCAGCTGCCGCCCCGGCATGACGCGACCCGGCAACGACCTCGACCACCGATCACCGACACGGAGGAGGCACCGTGCACACTGACATCTGCGACCGCCTGGGGATCGAGTTCCCCATCTTCGCCTTCACCCACTGCCGCGACGTGGTGGCCGCCGTCTCCAATGCCGGTGGCTTCGGCGTGCTCGGGGCTATCGGCTTCTCGCCGGAGGAGCTCGAGATCGAGCTGCAATGGCTCGACGAGCACGTGGGTGACCACCCCTACGGGGTCGACATCGTGATCCCCGGCAAGTACGAGGGCATGGGCGAGCTCGACCCGGTCAAGCTCGAGGCCCAGTTGCAGGCCATGGTGCCCGAGGACCACCGGCGCTTCGCCCGCCGGCTGCTCGACGCGGCCGGCATCCCCGAGCCGCCACCGGGCGAGCAGCGAAGCGGGTTGATGGGCTGGACCGAGGCCACCGGCAAGCCACTGCTTGCAGCGGCATTGCGCCACGACAAGGTGCGCCTCATCGCCAACGCGCTGGGCACCCCGCCCGCGGACGTGGTCGAGCAGGTGAAGGCCTCCGGTCGGCTCATCGGAGCACTGGCCGGCTCGGTCAAGCACGCGCGACGTCACAAGGAGGCCGGTCTCGACTTCATCGTGTGCCAGGGCACCGAGGGTGGCGGGCACACCGGCGAGATCGGCAGCATCGTGCTGTGGCCCGAGGTGATCGACGCCGTAGCCCCCACGCCCGTGCTGGCAGCCGGCGGCATCGGCACGGGGCGCCAGATCGCAGCCGCACTTGCCATGGGAGCCCAGGGTGTGTGGACCGGCACCTTGTGGCTGACCGTGGAGGAGGCGGACGTGGCCCCCAACCAGACAGCCGCCTACCTGGCCGCCACCAGCGCCGACACCATCCGCTCCCGGGCCTACACGGGCAAGCCGTGCCGCATGCTGCGCAACGACTGGACCGAGGCGTGGGCACGCGACGACACCCCCGACCCCCTCCCCATGCCGCTGCAGATGATGGTGGCCATCGAAGCCGTCGGCGCCTCGCACCGGTACCCGGACAAGGCTCCGCCCGTCGCCTTCAATCCCTGCGGGCAGGTCATCGGGCGTGCCACGACCGTGCGCAAGGTCAAGGACGTCATCTACGACCTGGTGGAGGAGTACGTGGAGGCCGTTGACCGCCTGGCGGCGACCGCCAAGGTCTGACGGAGGCCGCGTCCTCCCTGGCGGGCGGCGCCGCACGGTGCTCGTCGCCTCGTGCGACGCCAGCGGCTGCGAGCAGTTGACGGATCTCGTCGAGCTGCGCTCGCACCTCTGCGAGCGAGGCAGGCGGATACCCCCCGTTGACGCGCCGGGCACGCCCTCGGCGCGCAGCCGACTGCATCACCTGGCACCCGACACCTCGCCCTCGACGCGCCCGAGGCTACGCCGCTGGGGCCGCCGCCGGCACCGCCGCGACGTCGCCAGCGTCAGGACGGGAACTGGACGGCCTGCGCCTGCGCCAGCAGCTCGGCACGATCCGCCGCCAGCAGGAAGCCTGCGGCGATGGTCCGATCGAGGTCAGCGGTGTAGGCCGCCAGGTAGCCGGCCTTGTCGTGGTAGAGGCGAACCAGGGTGGCACCGTCGAACGGCACGGTGGAGCCGAACAGCGAGCACACCAGGCTGGCGCCGGGCGGGGCGTTGCCGCTCAGGGTCGCGACCGGTACGTCCACGGCCGGGGTGCGCACCCCACCGAGCGCGTTGCCCAGCGCGTCGCGGGCGATGACCGGCGGGGAGGTCGAGGCCAGTTGCAGGCGTGCCGCCACCGGTGGCGGCGTCCCCGTCGTCAGCCAGCGCTCGAAGGCAGCCAGCGCAGCTTGGGCCACGACGTGCTGGGGTCCCTCGTTCACGGTGAAGTGGCAACCCAGGAGGCTGGCCACAGGACCCACCAGGTACGCGTCGGCGTGGGCGGTACCGGCCACTTCCCAGGTGTGGATCCGAGCGGAGTCCGGCTGCCGTGCTGGCCCGTAGTCGAGCAGCGGTCCGAGGTCGGTCTCGGTCTCGAAGATGAACACCGGCACGTCGACGTCCGTGCGGATCCACAGGTTGCCGGGCACGCCGCCACCGCCCACACCCCCGCTGAGCGATGCGGACGTTCCGGCCCGGCTGTGGACGAAGAAGCCGTCGTAGACGTGGGTCCGGGGCTGGATGGCATCGATGTAGGTCGTGAGGAAGAAGGCGGACTGCGACTCGCCCACGGCCACGAACCGGCGAGGGTGGAGATCGCCGAACACGGCGGGCCGGCGCGCGTCGCGCAGGGCCATGCCGATCTGCGAGAAGATGTCGAAGGCGTACTGGTCGCCGGGGTGCACCAGGGTGCCGTAGCGGGCCGGCTCGGCTCCCACCAGCCCCGTGCTGGGCGGCGCTCCCGGCGTGGACAGCAGTGCCCGACCGCCGTCGACGCCAAACCGCTGCACCGACACGGCGACGTACGCGTACCCGTCCCGGACGATCTCGGGGTTGAGATAGGCCCAGTCCGGGTCCGCTTCGACGCCCCCCGACACGTTCAGCCACTCCACCAGCACCGTGCCGTTGAACCGGCGCGGGTCGGCGGGCCGGCGCACCACGATCCTGGTGCGATACGCAGCCGTCGACTGCGGCCGGACGGCCCAGCGCCCGTCCGGCGACAGCGGGCCGACCGGCTGGTAGGCCGTCGCCGTACCCGAGGCGAAGTACTCCTGCTCCACGTACCCGGCCGCGGCGAGGTCGACGGGCACAGGCGACGTGGGCTCGATGATCGTGCCCTGGGTGATCGGTCCACTGAGCAGCGCAGCTCGGCCGCTGGGCACCCCGCGGCTCGACACCGCAGCTGCAGCCGACGTCCCACGTGCGACCGAGCTACCTGCACCCGAGCAGGCGGCCAGCCCGGCGGCGCACACCACGACGGTCGCCACGGCGACGCCACGCCGTCGGAACGCTCCCGCAGCCCGACGTGCCAACGAAGTGCTCACCTGCCGCATGGCCGCTACCACTGCGCCTGCTCCTGACGACCGCCCGTTCCCGACGACATCGCGCCTCCTTCGGACACCGGTGACGACACCCGTCCCACCGCTGCTGCACCGTGCTGGCGCGCCGCGGTGACCAACTCGCCCAACGAACGGCCCAATGCGGCCGACAGCTCGCCCGGGTCCTCGATCGCGTCGGCCACCGCCGACACGCACACCATGAACGTCGGCCCGTAGCTGAAGAAGCACGTGACGGTGCCGACCCCGTTGTTCGGAGGACCGGCGAAGTGCAGCTCCTCCACCACGGCCGGACCCAGCGACCAGGCCCGGGTCGGACCGCGCACGTTGGAGATCGTGGCGTTCAGGTCCACCCGGTCGCGCCGGGCACGACGGCGGCGGAAGTGGCTGCGCGCGGCGCGCCGGGCCAGGACGGGCGGCACGACCTCGAGCCAGTCCGGCAGGAGCTCGAGCCCCATGACCGCCAGCACCTCCTTGGCCAGCGACGCCGCGGCGCTGATGGTGCCGAGGCGCTGCCACGGATCCGCGACGTCGGTGGCCAGCGGCACGGCCATGCTCGTGAAGCGGTTCCCGGCCACCCGGGGCGGGGCATCCTGGGGTTCGAAGGCCACCGGCACCCCCGCCACCAGCGGCCGCGCCGGGAGCCCGCCGCGCGCCGCCAGGTACCGGCGGAAGGCCCCCGCCACGACGGCCAGGACCACGTCGTTGACCGACACGCCAGCGGTGCGCGTGACCAGTTGCACGTCGGCCAGGGGCAGCGAGGTGCGGATGCACACCCGGCGATGGCCGAAGGCGTTGAGCAACGTCGGTGGCACGTCACGCGGCGAGCGGGGCAGGCGCATGCCGCGCTGGCGCTGCAGGCGGCCTGCGGCGGTGCCACCCCGCACCGATCGCCGCAGCAGCCCGGGCACCTGCCGCACGGTACGCGCCTGGTCGCGCAGTGCGTCGCGCACCAGTCGCCGGCGCGGGGGGATCAGCACAGGGCCCGGTGGCAGCGGTGGCGCCGGCGGGAGGCTGTCGTCGGCGGAGCAGAGCCGTGCCATGAACCTCAGGGTGGCCGTCCCGTCCATCAGGCAGTGGTGGAACTTCATGACCAGCGCCTGACGGCCACCGGCCAGCCCGTCCACGAGCACCAGCTCCCACAGTGGCCGGCGGCGATCGAGCGGAGTCTCGAACAGCTCGCCACAGAACTGGTCGAGCTGCACCGGGCTCCCCGGCGGGGGCAGCGTCACGCGCCGCAGGTGCCGGGCCAGGTCGACGTCGGGATCCTCGACGCACACCGGGTGGTGCAGGCCCATGGGCACGGGCACGATCCGCCACCGCAACACCGGCAGCTCACCCAGCCGCCGGGCCACGTGACGGTGGAGCCACTCGAGGGTGATGGGCGCCGGCGTGCTGCCGCCGTCGGTGACGCGGCGCACTACGGCGATGGCCAGCACGTGCATGGGCTGTCCCGGCTGCTCGAGGTGCAAGAAGCCCGCGTCTTCCCCGCTGAGGCGGCGCACGACGTCCCCCGTTCCCCGTCCGCACACGCACGCTCCCCCTGCAGCGTGCCCGGCGGCATGCTAGCGGCTGGGTCGTCGCCGCGGCCGGTTCACGGCGCGCCGCGCACGGCATCGCGCCTCTTACGGCACGGGCTGGGCGAAGCCATAGACGGGCATGCCGTTGTAGCCAGGGGACTCGGCCGCCAGGAAGGGGCCATTGGTGACCACCGCCAACTGCCCGGTGGGTGCCGGCCCCGCGTCGCCCTCGATGGTCACGATGGCGCCGTCGGGCCACACCTGGGCGACGATCCCGGTGTGCAAGGAGGTGGCCGTGGACTGCGGGCCGGTGCCGTAGAGGATGGCGTCCCCTGGGGCCGGGATGGCGGAGGGGGCCAGGACCGCGGTGTGGGACGCCGCCCACGTCCAGATGTCGCCCGTGAACGCATACTGGGGGACGGCGACACCCGCTGTCCGCCACACCCACGTCACGAACAAGGCACACCAAGGCTCGCACGGCCCGTAGGGGTTGCAGAACGCACCCTGGCCCACGTCGGGGTCCCCGGCCACCTGCGGGGCCGCCGCGGCCACCACGGCGGCCGAGTCCGCCAGCCGGTACGGCGGTGGCGGGCTCGAGAACGAGTAGGCCCAGTCGTCGGGCTGCACCAGCCAGTAGCCCTTGCCGTCAGGGGTGGCGGCCATGGCCACCACCGGGGAGTCGGGCACCGTGCCGCCGGCACCGCCCAGGTAGGGGGCGTCGCCGAAGGTGTAGATGCTGCCGTCGTAGCCCGCGAGCCAGTAGCCCTTGCCGTCAGGGGTGGCGGCCATGGCCACGATGCCGTCGGGCAGCGGTGTCCCAGCCGCCGAACCGTCGAACCCGGCGTCCCCGAAGGCAAAGATGCCGCCGTCGGACCCCACCAGCCAGTAGCCCTTCCCGTCGGGAGTCGCCGCCATGCCCGTGACCGCCGCAGCCAGCGGGCGGCCTCCCATCGACCCGTAGAACGCGGCGTCGCCGAAGGCGAAGATGCCACCATCGGCCGCCACCAGCCAGTAGCCCTTCCCGTCGGGAGTCGCCGCCATTCCCACCACGGGCTGCGCCAGGGGGTGGCCGCCCATGGACCCGTAGAAGGCGGCGTCGCCGAAGGCGAACACTCCGCCGTCGAGCGCAGCCAGCCAGTAGCCCTTGCCGTCCGGGGTGGCGGCCATCGCCACCACCGGAGCCCACAGCGGCAGCCCCCCAGCGGAACCGAAGAAGCCCGCGTCGCCGAAGGCGAAGACCCCGCCATCGGCGGCCACCAGCCAGTAGCCCTTGCCGTCAGGGGTGGCGGCCATGCCCGTCACCACGGCGTCGAGCGTGCCGGAGGGGCTGCCGTAGCGCCCCGCGTCGCCGAATGCCACCATCCCCGACCCGGCGTACACCCGCGGCGCAGCCACCGGGTTTGCCCACGCCACCGGCGCAGCCGGGAGCGGGCCACCCAGCGTGCACAATCCGGCGAGCATCGAGACGACACCGGGGGCGATCCGGCAGATCCCGCGTATCACGGTCTGCCATTGTGCCCGATTCGCGCCAATAGTGTCTAGAGCACTACTCTCTGCGTTTATCGTCCGGCGATCGCAGGTCAGGTCGCCGGCCGGCGGACCTGGCCGCGCAGCGACGCAGCCCGGGCACCCACCCCCAGCACCCGGACGAAGCCCTCGGAGTCGAGGTGGTCGAAGGACCCCACGCTGCTCATGGATGCGTTCTCCTCGTCGTACACCGAGTGCGGCGCGTCGGTGAGCGACACGAACCCGACCGTCCCCTTGTACAGCTCCACCGTCACCGTGGCCGTGACGAGCTCGGCCACCCCGGTCGCGACCTCCTGCGCCAGGCGCGACCCCAGGTCCGCCCCGTAGCCCTGGTACACCTGCTCGGCCAGGAACCCGGCGCACGCGTCGAACAGCCGCCGGGCCCGGCGGTCGAGGATCGTCTGCAGGACGAAGGCGTAGGCCGTGCCCAGCAGCTCCATGCCCGGTGCCTCGTAGACCCCGCGCGACTTGATGCCCACGAAGCGGTTCTCCACCAGGTGGAGGTTGATGCCCACCCCGTGCGCACCGGCGACGGCGTTTGCCCGTTCGAACAGCTCGGCCGCATCGACCACGGCCACGCCGTCGATCGACACCGGACGACCCTTCTCGAAGCGGATGGTCACGCGCTGGGGCCGGTCGGGGGCCTCCGTGGGCCGCACGCCCATGCCCGGTTGGACGAACGAGGCCGGCGTGAGCAGCGACTCGAGCTCGCCCGCTTCGTGCGTGAGCCCGAGCAGGTTGGCGTCGGTGGAGTACAGCGACGCCCGGGTGCTGCGCACAGGCAGGCCATGGCGGGCGCAGTAGTCCACCATCTCCTCGCGCCCGCCGAAGGCCTCGAGGAAGGCCGGATCGCGCCAGGGCGCGTACACCTCGACGGCGGGGTCCAGCATGTTGGCGAGCAGCTGGAAGCGCACCTGGTCGTTGCCACGCCCGGTCGCGCCGTGGCTCAGCACCCCGATCCCCCGCTCGCGCAACATCGGGAGCACACCGCGCACCGTCACCTCCCGCGCCAGGGGCGTGGTGTTCCAGTAGCCGCCCTCGTAGGTGGCCTGGGCCTGGACGGCAGCGATGCCCGCCTCGCCCATCTCGCGCCGCAGCGGCATCACCACCGCCTCTGCGGCCCCGCAGGCCAGCATGCGCTGCGCCACGTCCTCGAGGCGCTCCTCGTCGGGCTGGCCCAGGTCGGCCGTGAAGCTCACGACCCGCACGCCCCTGGTCGTCAGCCAGTGCGTGACGGTGCAGCTGTCGAGGCCCCCTGAGGCCAGGAACCCCACGGTCGTCCCCCGCAGGTCGTCGACGTTCACGCGGCTGCCCTCCGTGCCACTCGCGGTCCGTCCAGCGTAGACGGGCCCGGCACCGGGCCCTGCCGGCCCGGGGCCGAGAGCTCCCCATCGCACCGGTGCCAGGGCCCGAAGGCGCAGGCAACGACGGGAGCAGTGCTGGAGGACGCCGCCCGCCGCGGCGTAGGGTCCGGAGCGTGCACGACGCGCTCGAAGGCTACGAAGCAGGAACTTTCTCGGCCGAAGGCACCCAACGCGACGTCTTTCGCACCGGAACGGGACCGGCGGTCATCGTGGTGAGCGAGGTGCCCGGCATCACGCCACGGGTGGCCGAGTTCGGTCGCAAGGTCGCGGCGCGGGGCATGACGGCCGTCCTGCCCAGCCTGTTCGGCGAGCCGGGCAAGCCGCCGTCGGCCGCCTACGCCCTGCGCACCATCGCCCAGGTGTGCGTGTCCCGGGAGTTCACCCTCCTCGCCCTGCGCCGCACCAGCCCCGTCACCACCTGGCTGCGGGCGCTGGCGGCAGCCGAGCACGAGCGCTGCGGCGGACCCGGGGTGGGCGCAGTGGGCATGTGCCTGACCGGCAACGTGGCGCTCGCCATGATGGTCGACGACCGGGTGGTGGCTCCCGTCCTGAGCCAGCCCTCGCTGCCCTTTCCCTTGACCCGGGCGCACAAACGGGACCTAAACCTCTCCGACGACGACCTCGCCCGGGTACGCCAGCGCGCAGCCGAGGGTACCTGCGTGCTCGGCCTGCGCTTCACGGGGGACCCGGTCTGCCCGCCCGAGCGGTTCCAGCGCCTGCGTCAGGAACTCGGCGACCGGTTCCTCGCCATCGAGCTCGACTCCTCCCCTGGCAACCCCTACGGGCACCCCCGCACCGCCCACTCGGTGCTCACCGAGCACCTCCAGGATCGCCCGGGCACCCCGACGCGCCAGGCTCTCGACCAGGTCCTGGACTTCTTCGCCGAGCGCCTCCTCCCCGCGTGAGCATGGCCTCGAGGTGCCCGGCCGCGGCCGGTGCACCGCCGGCCAGGGCGAACGAGCGCTGCACCACGGCTGCCGCCTCCCGGTAGGCGGGCTCGTGGAGCACCTGCGCCACCGCGGCGCGCAGCTCGGCTGCCGTGACCCGTCCGAAGCGCACCCGCAACCCGGCCCCGCAGCGCACCACCTGGTCGGCCACGATCGGCTGGTCGTCGCGGATGGGCGCCACCACCAGGGGCACACCGGCCACCAGGGCCTCGCACACCGTGTTGTGCCCGCCGTGGCACACGACGGCGTCGACCCGCTCGAGGAGCGCCACCTGCGGCACGTGCGGCAGCACGAGCACGTCGGCCGGGACGTCGCCGACGAGCTCGGGTGGGGCCACCAGCACCGTGCGGATGCCGGTACCGCTCAGCGCCTCGACGGCCGTGGCGAAGAACCGGCCGCCGGCCTGCGCGTTGACGGTCCCCAAGGTGACCAGCACCACCGGCCCCCCGCCCGCCAGCCACGACCAGGGGAACCGCGCCAGGTCCCCGTCGCTGCGGGGACCGAGCGCGGGGCCCACCATCGCCACCGGGCCGGCCCCCGCTGGCAACCCGAGCACCGGTCCGGCCAGAGCCTCGGTGGTGTACGCGAGGACGAGGTGCTCGCTGAAGCGCAGGTCGCCCCGGACGGCGGCCGCCGGGTCCACCCCCAGGTCCACCTGCAGCTCGACCAGCTGGCGGCGTACCCACTCCCCCACCTTGGGCAGTCCCTGGAACGGGTCGACGAGCTCGGCGGAGGTGGTGGCCGACGTGGCCCACGGCAGGCCGGCGCGCCGGGCCACCACCGCTCCGGCGAACGCCTGCTGGTCGACCACCAGGGCATCGGGGCGCAGCGCTGCCACGGCGCGTTCGATCCCCGGGGCCATGGCCAGCGCCAGGGGGTGGAGGAAGTCGCGCCACAGGAACTCGAGCGCCGCCGCCCCACGCAGGCCGGCCGAGCGCTGCGCCAGGGCCGTCACCGTCTCGTCGGGCACCTCCTCGGCCACCGGCACGAGCGTCGCCCCCGGTTCGAGCAGCGGTCCGACTGCCGCGCGCATGCCGGCCCATGCCACCTCGTGTCCACGGCGGCGCAGCTCGGCACCCAGGGCCACGGTGGGGTTGACGTGCCCGGCGAGTGGCGGCACCACGAACAGGAAGCTCGCCATGGCGCCGCCCTCACGCCACGCCAGGCTCGTCGCCGGGCTCGTCGCCGCGCTCGGCCAACCAATCGAGCACGAGGCGCCGCACCGCGGCACGCCCCGACATGAGCACGGTGTGGTCGCATCCCGGCACGACCTCGAGCCGTGCGGCGGGCAGCAGGTGGGCGAGCAGCTCCGCCCGGTCGAAGATGTCCGAGCGCTCGCCGTAGACCAGCAGCGTCGGCTGCCGGATGCCGGCCAGCTGCTGCTCGGTGAACGGTGGGGAGTGGCGCAGGTCGTCCACCAGCGTGCACCCGAACAGCAGCTCCCGGGCGGTCGCTGCCATACGGGTGAGCTTGCGTCCTGCCACCGTGTCGACCCAGCGGCGGACGTCCGCGTCATCGAGCAGGGCGCCAGCGAGGTCCAGTCCCTCGGCGAGTTTGGCCGGCTCGGGCTGCACGCGCCCGGCCACCGCGGCGTGGGCCTCCACCAGCACGAGCGAGGCCACCCGCTTTGGATGGGTGACTGCCGCCGCCAGGGCCACCACCCCGCCGTAGCTGTTGCCCACCAGGTGCACGGGCCGCGTCACGCCCAGGGCATCAAGCACCCCCAGCAGGTCGGCCACGCTGTCGGCGACGGCGTACCCGGACACGGGGCGCTCGGAGAGCCCGTGGCCCCGCAGGTCGTAGCAGACGACCTCGGCACGGCGGGCGGCGGCCGTCGCCACCGTGTACCACCAGCTCGACAGGTTGTCCATCACCAGCCCGTGCACGAACACGGCGGTGGTCTCGCCACCGCCCAGGTGCTGGACGAAGAACCGGACGCCGTTGGCTCGGACGTGGGGCACGGGCTCAGCCATCCCCCTGCCGCCCGTCCGCGGACCGCGCTCGCCGCTCGGCGTCAGGGCCACCCTCAGCCTCAGGACCACCCTCGGTGTCCGGAGCGTCCTCGGCCGGGTCGCACCCCCCGGTGGATGCCACGATGAACTCGACGAGCTCGCCCACGCGCAGGGCGATGATCTGCTCGAGCTCCATGTCGCCGATCCAGCTCACGAAGTCCACGTCGTCGCCGAAGTGCTCCTGGAGCTTCTCGGACAGCGCGACGAATTCGATGCTCTCGAGCTCCAGGTCTGCCGAGAACGAGGTGTCCATCGTGACCGGCACCTCGTCGAGGTAGTCCTCGCCCACGACGTCACCGAGCAGGCGGACCACGGCCGCCAGCACCTCGTCACGCGTTTGCACGCCAGCCCTGGCCATCGCATCGCTCACGAGCTGCCCTCCGATCCGACGTCACCCGTCACGGCCACCACCAGCTCGCCCACACGAACCGTGGACACCCGCCGTCCTGCCACTTCCAGGGTCGTCCCGTCGCAGCCCGTGACCGGCAGCTGCCGTGGTCGTCCCTCCAGCCCGGTACCGGCCGCCTTGGCCACCGCCTCCTTGGCCGCCCACCCGCGCGCCAGGCACTCGTCGAGGGTCGCGCCGCCCAGCCCGTCGGCCAGGACATCGAGCTCGCGGGGGGCGAACGCGGCAGCGGCGAAGCGCGCCGAGCGCGGCTCGACGCGCTCGACGTCGATGCCGACCTCCCCGCCGTCGGTCACCGCCGCCACACCCGCCCAGGGCGCGTGGGCAATCGACACGCGCAGTGCATCGGCTCCCGGCACGCCCGACACCACGGGTCGGCCGGCGGCGTCGTTGGCGATGCACACCTCCACCGGCCACAGCGGCCCGGCGCCCCGCGCCCAAAGCCACTGGCGCACCGCGTCCTTGGCGGCGATGCGTCCCAGCAGGTGCAGGCGCTGCGCCCGGGGCGTGCGCTGGGCGTATGCCGGCCGCTCCCGCTCGCCCAGGTAGCGGCGCATGACCAGCTCGCGCGCGGCGGCGGAGCGCCATCGCTCGACCGCCATCACCCATCCCCCCACCTGCGCGTCGCTCAGCACGTGGCGCTCGGGCCACAGCAGCACGGGCCACAGGACGTCGTCCGACTCGAACCGCCGGTCCTCCCAGCCGTCCACCACGGCCCACACCCGCCCGCCCCAGGTCAGCTCCAGGCGCGCCCGCACCGTCTGGTCGTCCACCGATCCCACGCGCACGGCGCACGCCAGGCGCGCCCCGACCGGCGGGCGGGGACCGAAGAAGCGCACGGCGTCGATGGCGGTCGGCAGCGCCAGCTTGTCCCGCTCGTGGCGCACCATGGCCCAGAACCCCATCAGCTGCCCGGCGCTGTCGAGCAGCGCGCCCGGTGCTTCGCCGACTTGCACCACGCCGTCGATGCCGGCCGGACCGAGCGGCCCGAGCGCCACCACCCCCTGGTAGGCGGGGCCGTGGAAGAGCCAGCGGTCGCGGTACAGGCGCTCGGCGCGCACCGGCGCCGGGGAGGCCTCGGCGAGCGGGGCCGCGGCCGGTGCCAGCGCTGGCGGGTAGTGAGGAGCGAAGACCACCGTGGCGCGCGCGTAGCCGTCCACCGTGACGTGGATCCGCCGCTCGGTGGCGTCTGCTGCCACCTGGTGGGCGCGGATCTCCACCTCGACCGGCGGCTCGACCGCCAGCCATCGCACGGCGCGCACGTCGTCGAACCCCGTGAGGCACAAGCCCGGCGCGAGCGGCGCGGCGGCGTCGGCCATGAGCTCGAGCACCGCCGTCATGGGCACGACCGGGAAGCGGTCGGCTGCAACCGGCCAACCCGGCGGCTGCCGGTAGAAGCAGTGATCGGCGAGCGCAGGCAGGTCGCGCAGCGACAGCCGCACCCGGCGGATGGAGGTCGCCGACGCCACCGCGACGGCCCCGCTCCCCACCGTGCGCCCGCTGCCCACCGCAGGCTCGGCCGCCTCTGGCCCGTCGGGTGCCGCCGCCGCTCGCCGCGCCAGCGCCGACAGGCGCACCAGGGGCGTGGCCAGCGGCAGGGGCCGCAGCGCGGCGTCCGCCTCGCGTCCTCGGCATTGGCCATCGGCAAGCACACCGAGGTCGACCGTCGCACCTTCCACCCAGCACGCAGCCAGTGCGCGCCGCAGCTGCGCCATGCCCCGGCGGCGGGAGCTGTTGGCCGTTACGACCGCCACGTCCTGCCCGTGGAGCGTGTCCTCCACCATGCCGGGCAGGCCACCTGCACCGACCTGCACGAACACCCGCACCCCCGCGCGTTCGTGCAGGGCGAGGACCAGCTCCCGGAAGCGCACGCGTTCGACCAGGTGCGCGACGGCCAGCTCCCGTATCGCCTCCACATCCTCCGGGTACGGCGCGCATGTCGTGGCCGACCACAGCGGCACCCTCGGGGACTGCAGCGGCAGGCGGGCCAGCGCCTGGCGGAACGGGGCGAGGAACGGGGCGAACATCGGCGTGTGGAACCCTGACCGGAACGGCAGCACCTGGGCCAGCACCTGGGCCCGCCTGGCCCGTTCGACCAGCGCGGCCACGGCGTCGTCGCGGCCGCAGACGATCGTCTGGTGGGGGCAGTTGTCGTGCGACACGGTCATGGCCCCGGCGTCGTCGCGCACCCCACCCGCCGCCAGCAGGGACTCCGCCCGCGACGCGTCACAGCCCAGCGCCACGTAGGCCACCCCTGGCACCTCGAGCGAACCGGGCCGGAGCGTGGCGATGAAGCCGTCGACCTCGCCCGGGGGGATCATCTCGGTGGCGATCATGCCGCTCCACTCGCCGATGCTCTGGCCTGCCACCACGTCGGGGCGCAACCCGCAGCGCGCCAGCGCTGCGTCGAGGATGCGGCCCACGGCCACGATGCTGCGGCCCAGTCCCTCGAGGTCGGAGGCGGCCGCGTCACGATCGACACGCGGCGGGACCGGCAGGCCGAAGTGGACCGCCACGTCCTCGACGCGCGGTTCGAAGGTGGGCTCGACGCCTGGGAAGAGAAACGCCACGGCGCCGCCCTGGTCGACCAGCCCGCACGGCGTGAACCACACGTCGTGGCGCCCGCGCACGGCCCGGCCGCGAGCCACCAGGCGCGCCGCCCGCTCGATGCGTTCCGGCGTGGGGTCGAACAGGGCCAGCCGAGCCGGGCCGGGCGCCCCCCATGGCGCGGTCGGCGCACCGGCGGGAACGGCGCCACCCGCCACACCCGCAAGGGCGCGCACGAGCTCGCCCGGCGAGCTGGCGGCGAGCAGCAGCACCTCGTCGTCGCCACCAGCGCGCCGCGTTCCACCGTGGCCCGCCGGTACCCCAGCGCCGGAGCGTTTGCCACGGTCGTCCTGGGCAGCACGGGCCCCGACCGACCGGCGGGCACGGCTCAGCGCGCTCGACCGGCCGGTCGCGGGGAACTGCTCGAGGACGACGTGGGCGTTGATGCCGCCGAAGCCGAAGGCGTCCACGGCCGCCACCCTGGGGCCGTCGCGCCGCGGCCACGACCTGGCGTCGCGCACCGGCACGAAGCCGCTGCCCTCGAGGAGCGAGTGGGGCTCCTCGCAGTGCAACGTGGGGGGCACGACCCCCTCGGCAACGGCGCAGGCCGCCTTCACCAGTCCCGCGGCACCTGCCGCGGGCATGGCGTGGCCGATCATGGACTTCACCGAGCCGATGCCGGCGGGCTCGGCACCGGCGAGCGCTGCGCCGAACACCTGGCGCAGCGTGCGCAGCTCGGCCTCGTCGCCAGCGGGCGTGGCCGTGCCGTGCCCCTCGAGCAGACCCAACCGTGCCGGGTCGATGCCAGCCGCCTCCCAGGCGCGCCGCACCGCCAGGACCTGGCCGGCCACGCTCGGCCGGAGCAGGCTGGCGCCCCGGCCGTCGCTCGAGATGCCAACGCCCCGCACCACGGCGTAGACACGGTCGCCGTCGCGCACGGCGTCCTCGAGCGGGCGCAGGACCACCATGGCTCCGCCCTCGCCGATGACCAGGCCATCCGCCCGGCGATCGTAGGGACGGATCGTTTCGCTCGGGCTCAGCGCACCGAGTTGGCTGAAGACGCTCCACAACGTGACGTCGTGGCAGAGGTGGACGGCACCGGCGATCACCACGTCGCACCGACCCGACTCGAGCTCGCGCACCGCCGCGTCCAGTGCCACCAGGGCGCTGGCGCAGGCCGCGTCCACGGTGTAGGCGGGGCCACCGAGATCCAGGCGGTTGGCCACACGCGACGCCGCCAGGTTGGGCACGAGGTCGATGGCCGCGTCCGACCGCTGGGGACCCAGGCGCGCCACGAAGGCCGCCTTGACCTCCGCCAACTCGTCGGGGCCGAGCTGCGGCACCAGCGACTCCACGACGGCCACGAGCTGCTCGGCCGTCCGCACCCGCTGGTCCAGGCGGGCCAGGCCCGGTGTCAGGTACCCGCCACGGCCCACGATCACCCCGCAACGCTGCCGATGCGCCAGCAGCCGCTCACCGCCACCATCGGCCACGGCCGCCGCCGCCAGCGCGAGTGCCAGGAGCTGGTCCGGCTCTGCCGAATCGACGACCGCCGGCACCACGCCCAGTGCTGCAGGGTCGAGGACGCGTTGGGCGTCGACGAACCCCCCGCGACGGCAGGCGAAGCGGTCGACGCCGGGAGCCGCCGCGTCGAAGTAGACGGGATCGATCCGGCTGGCGGGCACCTCGTCCACGGCGTCCACGCCAGCAACGATGTTGTGCCAGAAGCTCGCCAGGTCCACCGCGCCCGGGAACAGTGCCGCCATCCCCACGATGGCCACCCCGTCCCGACGCACGGACCCGTCCCGACGCACGGACCCGTCCCGACGCACGGACGCGTCCCGACCCTCAGCCATCGCGACCTTCGGCCACCGCCACCGAGGGCATGGCGTCGAGCCCGCGACCCGTCCGGTCCGCTGCGACAGCGTCCGGCCCAGCTGGCGACGACTCCCCGGTTCCCGCCGGCACGGGGTCGACCCAGCCGAACGCCTCGGGCCGGGCGCGCACGAGGACAACCTCGGGCCCGTCCACCGCGCCGCCCAGCTCGTCGAGGAGGCGCTCGACCGCGTCGTCGGGGTCCAGCAGCCCCACGCCCCGGCGGCCGAAGGCACGCCCCAGTTCGGCGCCGACCATCCCGCCGCCCGCCCACGGCCCCCAGTGCACCGCCAGCACGCGGCCGGCACACCGGCGGGCCAACCAACGGGCCACGGCGGCCAGGGCGTCGTTGGCGGCGGCGTAGTCGACCTGGCCCCGGTTGCCGAACACGCCGGCCACGCTGGAGAAGAGGACCACGAACCCGCCCTGCCATGGCTCGAGCCGCCGGTCGCCCCCATCCACCGGCGCAGACCGCACGGCGTCCACCAGGTCGAGCGCGCCGGCCATCTTCGTCCAGAAGACGCGGCGGAAGGACTCGGGCGACTTGTCCGTCGCGAGCGCGTCCTCGACGATGCCGGCCCCGTGCACCAGGCCGTCGACCCGCCCGTAGCGGGCGCGGACGTCGTCGAGGAGCGCCCGCAGCGCACTGCGGTGCGACAGGTCGGCGCAGCGGTAGTCGACGATTGCGCCCAGCGCGCGCAGCTCCTCCACGGTGGTTCGCACCTCGCGGGTGGCGAGCACCCGGTGCGCCTCGGCCTCGATGGCCGCAGGTGGTCCGAACGCCGATGCCGACAGGATGCGCCGCAGCCCGGTGGCGTCGGCGGCCGCTGCGAGCTGCGGCGGCTCGGGCGACCGTGGTTCGGGCGTACGGCCCACGAGCACCACGGTGCCCGCACCCCGCGTGGCGAGCGCCCTCGCCACCCGAGCGGTGATGCCCCGAGCGCCGCCGGTCAGCACCACGACGGAGCCGGGCTCCAGCTCGAAGGACGCCGCACCCCTCGCGTCGCGTGGCGTGTCGCGGGCCGCGGGCGACGCCGACGGCTCCATCACGACGACCTGGCGCACCGATCCCTGGCGGCCCACCTCGCACAACCCGTCGCCCGCCGCCAGCTCCTCGAGCACCAGGTCCGCGGCCTGCGCCGCGGTGGCGTCGGAGGCGAGGTCCACCAACCGGACGGAGAGTGCGGGCAGCTCACGGGCGACGGTCTTCACCACGCCCCGTACGCCCGCGGCGCCGAGGGCCGAGTCCGTGCCCCCCATGCCCAGGTCGCCGCCGGCGGCCGTGACCACGACGATGCCCGACGCTCCGGCGCGTGCCCCCTGGCGGCAGCGCTCGAACACCTCAAGCGCGGCCTCGCCCGGCCCCGACGCTCGCCTGGCCAGCACCAGGACCTCGTCGCAGGGGCCGACGGGCTCGCCGCCGGCCACGAGCTGCACGCTCGCCCCGCCGGCAACCAGGCGCGTGCACAGCGCACCGGCCAGCCCGCTGCCGTCGTCGCTGACGGCGATGCGGCGGCCGGCCAGCGCCACGGTGGCGGCGGTGCCGGACGGTGCGGGCACCTCGACGAGCCGGGGCACGAAGCGCAAGGCGCCGGCCGGCACCTCGGGCTGCCCGTCGAGCCGGGCGTCGCCGGCATCTGCAGCGCCCCTGGCGTGCGCCGGATCGTCGACGGGTGCATGATCGTCGACGGGTGCATGATCGTCGACGGGCCCTGGATCGTCGACGGCCGCGGCGTCAGCCGCCACGGCGTCCGTCTGGCCGGTGCCGGCGACGGGCGAGCACTGCGGTGCACGGTGCTGGGCATGGTGCTGGCCCAGCGCCTCGGCCAACCAGGCCACGACCCCCTCGACGGTCTTGCGCGCCACCAGCTCGTCGATGGCCGCATCGTCCATCGCAGCACCGTCGGCACCGTGCAACCCAACCCGGTCGGCGATCTCCGACACGATCTCGAGACGCTTGATGGAGTCGATGCTCAGGTCCGCCTCGAGGTCGAGGGTGGGCTCGAGCATGTCGAGGGGATAGCCGGTGCGCTCGCTCACCACCGCCAACACCGCTGCACGGAGCGCCTCGACCGACACCTCGCTCGCGGGCTCCCGTGATGCGTCGCCCGTGGCGGCGCGTGCGTCCGCGTCGATGGCGTCGGCGGTGGTGCCGCCGTCGCCGATCACGGCCGCGGTCCCGGCACCGGCCGCGGCGGGCGGCGGTGCTGTGCGCTGCGCGACAGCTCCTGGCACCTCAGGAGGGTCGGCGGCGGCGGGCGGCCGATCGCCGTCACGCGCCGCGGACTCGACCACCGAGGTCACGGCGGCCGCACCCGTTGCGGTATCGCCGGCAGCCGCCGATGCGGCGGCGCCGAACCATGGCGCAACACCGAGATGCCGAAGGACCACCTCGCGGCTGGCGGCCAGCGCCTCGCGCACCGTGCGGAGATAGTCGAGGACCACCGCCTCGCTGCCACCACCATGGCCACTGCCGACGCCGCCGTCCTGCCAGCTGCTCGCTGCAGGGTCCACGCCCCGGACCCGATCCCCGGCGGCGGCCGGTACGGCGCTGGACTCGGCTGGCGGCCAGGACGAGTCCGTGACGCTGGCGCCGTTGGCACCCGACCCGGAGGCAGTGTCCCCGGTTGCGGCGGGTGCGCCGGCTGATGCGCCATCCCCGGCTTGCGGCACGGTGGCATGCGGCAGGCCGGTCCGTGGCACGCCTGCACCTCGCGCCGGCGCCGTGGACGAGCCGGCGGCACCGGCTGCCAGCACCTGCGCCCGGGCCAGGTCAGCGGGTGCCGGCAACGAGCCGGGAACCGGTTTGCCATCCGCCGTGCGCACCAGGTGGCCGTCGACGACCCACCCCGCAGGCGGCGGCGGGTCGGCTGCCAGGTCGACTGGCGCTCCGCGGCCGTCGAACAGCACCCCGAGCTCGAGCGCCACCCCCGCGCCCGCCAGCTCCGCCAGTGCCAGAAGGAGCCCGGCGACGGTGCCGTCACCCCGCGGGTCGACCGACACGGCCACGTGCGGCCGCCCGGCGAGGATGCGGCGAACGAGCCCGGTCAGCACCCCACCCGGCCCCACCTCGACGAACACCGAGATGCCCGCTGCCGCCATGTCCTCGATCTGCTCCCGGAATCGGACGGGCGAGGCGATCTGCTCGGCCAGTCGGGCACGGATCGCAGCCGGGTCAGGCTCATGGGCAGCGGCCGTCACGTTGCTCCACACCGCCACGGCAGGCGTGCGGATCGTCACCTCCTCGAGCACGGCGGCGAACTGCTGCGCACCAGCTGCCACCACAGGGCTGTGGAAGGCGCAGGCGACCGGAAGTCGCTTGGCGGCAATCCCGGCGGCGCCGAGCGCTGCGAGGGCCTGTGCCATGGCAGGGGTCGGGCCGGAGACAACGACCTGGTCGGGACCGTTGTCGTTGGCGACCACGACCCCCGGCACGGTGTCGAGGACTCGGCGCACCGCCTCAGCGTCGGCGGCCACCGCGGCCATGGCGCCCGGGTCCGCGGCCGCTGCATGTGCCATGGCCGCCGCCCGCGCCTGCGACAGGGGCACCAGCTGCCAGGCGTCCAACGCGCCGGCAGCAGCCAGGGCGGCCAGCTCGCCGTAGCTGTGTCCCGCGGTCGCATGGGGCCGCACACCCAGCTCGCGCAGCAGCTCGGCCGCGGCCAGGCCAGCCATGCCCAGCGCCGGCTGGGCTCGGGTGGTGTCGGTCAGGTCGGCAACCTGGGCCCGACGGGTGGCCGGATCGAACGCGGCAGGCGGGAACATGGCTGCGGCCACCTCGGGAGCGGCTTGCAGGTGCCGCTGCAGTGGGGGGAAGGTGACGAACAGCTCCCCGAGCATGCCCGGTCGCTGGCTGCCCTGGCCCGGGAACAGGAGCGCCACCCGCGGCGGTGGCGGCGGCCCGTCGGGCACGACGACGACGCCGGTTCCGCTGGCCAGGTGCCGGCCGGCCTCGAGCGCGGCCAGCGCCTCGGCCACCTTGGCCCGCAGGTCTGCCACGTCCCGGGCCACGATCGCTGCGCGCACCGGCCCCCTGCCCTGCACCCAGGCGGCAGCGGCAAGGTCGCGCAGCGCGCCGGGGACCGGCGCGACGCGCCCGCCGAGCGCCGCCGCCCAGTAGTCGATGCGTTCGAGCAGCTCGACCGCGCGCTGGCGGTCAGGTCCGCGCACCACCACGAGCTCTGCCGGCCAGTACGACAGGCCATGGCGCGGACGATGGCCGTCGACCGGGCGCTGCCCATAGCGCTCCGACCCGCGGCTGCCACCGTGGTGGCCGGAGGCCGAGTCGGTGTCGGAGGCCGCGGCTGCATCCGACCCAGCGGCTGCATCCGACCCAGCGGCTGCATCCGACTCAGCGGCTGCATCCGACCCAGCGGTCGCCTCCACCTCCAGGTCATCGGGCGTCCGCACGACGGCATGGAAATTGGTGCCACCGAACCCGAAGGCGCTCACCCCGGCCACGCGTCGTCCGCTTGCCCACGGGCAGGCCTGGGCGACGAACACGAAGGGGCTCGTCGCCGGGTCGTAGGCGGGGTTGGGCGACTGCAGGTGGATGGTGGGAGGGAGCACGCCGGCGTGCACGGCCCGCACCACCTTGATCAGCCCAGCCAAGCCGGCTGCGCACTTGGTGTGCCCGATCTGGGACTTGACCGAGCCGAGCACGCACGATCCGGGAGGGGCACCACTGTCGGTGAACAGCTCGCTCAGCACGCCAAGCTCGGTCCGGTCGCCCACCACCGTGCCGGTCCCGTGCGCCTCGAGGAGCCCGACGTCCGCCGGCGACAACCCCGCCTGCTCGTACGCACGCTGGAGCGCCAGGCGCTGGCCCTCGGGCCGCGGCGCGGTGAGGCCGAGACTGCGGCCGTCGCTGGCGCCGGCCACCGCGTCGACCACGGCGTAGACCCGGTTCCCGTCCCGGCGCGCGTCCTCCAGTCGCTTGAGCACCAGGCACGCCACGCCCTCGCCGAGGGCGATGCCGTCGGCCGACGCGTCGAAGCTGGCGCAGCGGCCCGATGGCGACAGGGCGTGCACCGCGGAGAACAGCAAGAAATCGGCGATCCCGTTGTGGAGGTCCGCCCCGCCGCACAGCACGACGTCGCTCGTGCCCGCCCGCAGCTCCTTCACCGCGGCATCGAGCGCGGCCAGCGACGACGCGCACGCCGCGTCCACGGTGTAGTTGACGCCCCCCAGATCCAACCGGTTCGCGATGCGCCCGGCAATCACATTCGCCAGCACGCCGGGGAACGAGTCCTCGGTGAGCTCCGGGAGGATCCCGTCGAGGTCGGGCGGCAGGCCCCCGAGGTACTGCGGGGCCAGGGCCCGGAACCCGTAGGCCCCGGCCAGGTCCGTGCCGGCCTCGGCCCCGAAGACCACCGACACGCGGCTGCGGTCCAGCTCGCGCTCGGCATCCGGTCCGTAGCCGGCATCGGCCAGGGCCTGGGCCGCCACGTGCAGGCTGAGCAGCTGGACCGGTTCGATGGCCGCCAGCGATCGCGGCGGGATGCCGTACGCCAGCGCGTCGAAGGCCACGGGAGGCACGAACCCGCCCCACTTGGAGGGCGTCTTGCGCCCCGCACCGGTGGAGACGGCACCGGGATCGAAGTACTGTGCCGGGTCCCAGCGCTCGGGGGGCACCTCGCGCACGGCGTCGACGCCAGCCACCACGTTGGCCCAGAAGCGCTCCACGTCCGGTGCCCCGGGGAACACCGCTGCCATCCCGATCACCGCCACCGACGCCGGCGACGGCCGCCGGCCGCGGCCGGGCACCCGCCAGGTCCGGGGCTCGTCACCCAACGCCTCGAGCACCGCCGACGAGCCCTCGCTGACCTCGCGGTGCAGCTCGGCCACCGGCACCGTGCGCTCGCACAGCGCCGCCACCTGGCCAACCATGACCATGCCCTGGCGCGCCTGTTCGTCCGGGGGCAGCGGTACCAGACGGCCCCCGCGGCGAGCGACGCCCTTGCTGGCCATCCGCAGCCGCCCCAGGTTCATCGCCTCGAGCGTCGCCCACAGCTGCTGGGGGTCGGTGCCCTGCGCCTCGAGGCGGGCTCGCTCGGCTGCGAAGGCTTCCACGTAGGGGGTCACGGCGCAGCGCGTGGCGTGGCCGGGCGACGTCTCGAGGAGCACGGTGCGATCACAGGCCAGCACCGCCTGCTGGTAGCCGGGCACCACTGCCCCACACGCCACGGCCTCGTCGGTGCACACGTAGGCCGTGCCCATCAGGACGCCGACGCGCACGCCGCGTTCGGCCAGCGGCGCCGCGAGCGCGCCCACCATGGCCGCTGCCGGCCCGCTGGCGATGCCACCGGCGAACAGCACGCTGGTCTCCGTGCCCGCCCCGAGCCGCAGCAGGACCTCGACCTGCTGCTCCCACAGGACGAAGCTGGAGCGGGGACCGACGTGGCCACCGCACTCGCGCCCTTCGAAAACGAAGCGCCGGGCACCGTCGCGGACGAAGCGCTCCAGCAGCCCGGGCGAGGGCACGTGGAGGTAGGTGGCGATGCCGTCCTCCTCGAGCTGGCGGGCCTGGGACGGCCGGCCCCCGGCCACCAGGGCCACCGGTGGGCGCACGGCCCGGATCGCCTCCAGTTGGGCAGCGCGCACGGCCTCGGGGACGAAGCCGAGGATGCCCACCCCCCACGGCAGCCCGCCGACCGCAGCCGAGGTCTCTTCGAGCAGGGCCCGGGCGTCCTCGCCGGGCAGCAGTGCCAGCGCCAGGAAGGGCAACGCCCCGGCCCGGGCCACGGCAGCAGCGAAGGCAGCGCGGTCGGACACCCTGGTCATCGGGCCCTGGGCAATCGGATAGCGAAGCCCGTGGGCAACGGCCCATGGCGCGTGCGGCCCGAGCGGCCGGAGCCGTCGCGCCGCCTCGAGGTGGTCGGCGATGCCGCGGCGCATGCCGGCCACCACGGCACCAACGGTCGGCCACCGCCGTGCCGTCGCGGCCGCCAGCGCGGCGTCCTGGCCAGCGGGAAGCAGCTGCACCGCCAGGTCGTCGGCACCCAAGCGGGCGGCGATGTCACCGGGCGTGCTCGCGGGATCGAGGCCGGCGCCCGCTGTACCGGGCCGCACCAGCAGCCGATGGCCGCCGACCACGGCGGTCTCGCTGCCGTCCATGGCCGCCACCGCGGCCTTGACGGCGTCGGGCAGGGTGGACTCGCGCACCAATGCCACCTGGGCGTCGAGCACCACTCCCGTCGCACCGCCGGCGACGGCCGCCGCCGCGCTGTGCACGCCGATGCCGCCGGCCACCCACACCGGCAGGCGTCGGTCGGCCATCGACCGCTGCCGCACCAGCCGCTGCAGCAGGACGAAGGCGGTCTCCTCCCCGACCCTGCCGCCCGACTCCGATCCCCGGGCGATGAGCCCCGCCGCCCCGACGGCGACCGCCTGCTCGGCCTCGGCGACGTCGTGGACCTCCACCAGGACCTGGCGCCCGCCGGCACCCCACCCCTCGACGTCGGCGGCCGAGGGCACCTCGGCCAGCACCACCACCCGCACCGACGGCGGCAGGTGCTCGGGCCCGACCGGGCACGGCGCCTGGACCCGCACCCCGAGACGCTCCCCCCGCCGCGTCGCGAGCGCCGCCAGCGCGTGGCGGGCGGGCTCGGGACGGAGGCCGAGGTCGCACACTCCCAGTGCTCCGGCGCGCGCGGCGCCGAGCGCGATCCCGACGTCTGGTCGCCCGAAGGGTGACACCACCACGATCCGCTCGATGCCCCGGTCGGCATTGCCCACCCCAACCGGACCACTCGGACCAGGCCAGGGCGCGGCCCCTGGCACCGGCCCACCGGGCGCGCCCGGTGGAACGACTCCCCGCTCGTCCCCCACGTCTGCCCCCTCAGCGCGCCCTGCGGACCATGCCCCGACCGCCACCCGCGGTGGACTGCGCGCACGTCGGCACCACGCTACAACCGACAGGAGAGCTTGTCACTCGGTGCCCGTCGCCAGTGGCGGCACAGCGACGCGCACCTCGGCGTTCGGGGCACCGCCCCTGGGGTGAGCTCCGTCGCTGGCGTCAGCCCCCAGCGCTGTGCTCGGTGACCTCCTGGTAGATGCGCAGCAGCTGCGGGCCGACCTCGCTCCAGTCGTAGCGGGCAGCCCGATCACGGCACGCCGCGGGCAGCGACGGGTCGGTGGCCGAACGCTCGAGCACGTCGCGCAGCGCCCGGGCGCAGGTCAACGCGTCGTCAGGGGTGAACAGCGAGCCGACATCGGGCCCAACCACCTCGGGGATGGCCCCGCTGTCGGCCCCCACCACCGGCGTGCCTGCGGCCAGGGCCTCCACCAGCGACGGCGCGGAGGCCTGCGCGACTGCAGGAAGGCACACCACCGCAGCGCGCGCCTGCCACTGGGCCGTACGCGAGCGGTCGGCCGCTCCCACCACGCGCAGCCGCCCCCGGGCATGGTCGGGCAGACGGGCGATCAGCTGCCGTCGGCGCTGCTCGCTGCAGGGACCCACGACGACGAGCTCGGCGTGGGGTACCTCGCGCGCCACGCGAGCAAAGGCGTCCACCAGCACGTCGAGCCGGGCACGTTCGTCGTCGGCATCAGCCACGCACACCACCAGCCCCGGCTGGCGCTCCACCGTCACTTCGCTGAAGCGGGCCACGTCCACGCCGTCGGGGACCACGTGGGCGCGGACATGAAACATCGTCTCGAGGTGCTCGGCCGCCGCCCGGCTGGGGCACACCACCGCGCCCGCGCCCTCGGTGGCCAAGGTGAACAGCCGCCACCGGTCGGGACGCCCAGTGAAGGTGTCGGGCGCGGTCATCGAACGGTAGGCGAGCACGTACGGGTGCTCGGCCAGCTGGGCGGCGACGGCCCCCGACACGGTGAAGGCGTGGACCAGCCAGGGCGAGAGCCGCCGCAGGCGGAACGCAAGGCCGGCCACCGCCGAGGAGGTGGGATCCAGCTGGGACCAGCGCCGGCTCTCCCACTGCTCGAGCAGCCCCACCGGAACCTCGTCGAGGTCGTCGCGCTGGGCTGGACGCGAGCTGGCCACGATCTCCACCGGCCAGCCGTGATGGTGGAACCAGGCGGCCAGCCCGCTCATGACGGCGCCGTCGGGCGCCCCGGCCACCGCGTCGTAGCCGGCCAGGCACACAAGCCCTCCCGGAGGGGCGAGGACGGCGCTCATCATGCGGGCCAGTATGACCGCCGGGCGCCAGGGGCGTGGGGCGCCGCGCCGAGGTGCGTGCGGACTGCGAGCGCCGGGGACCAGCGGGCCACCCGGGGGGTACGGTGGCCCGCTGGCCACTCCAGGCGGGTCCTCGCCGATGGCGACATTTGGTTCCCCACGTGCCGGCGCCATTCGAGCCGTTCGAGCATGCCGGCTGGCAACCGGCGCTGCGCTCCCGGCTCACGTGGGCAACGGTGGTGGGGGCGAATCCTTGCGGTGCACCGTGGTTCGACCGTTGCGCCGAGCGCCTGCCTGGCCGGCCGGCACGGCCACCCGGACGCCGGTCAGCCCGGCGGCACCGGGCCGGTGGCTCGCCGATACGTCGCGCGCTGCGCACGGCACCGACGGTGCGTGCGAGCGAACCTGGCGACGTGGGCCACGTGACGCCAGTCCCGCTCCGAGAAGGCGTCGGGAGCACACAGCTCGCAGGCCCCCGGACCGAGCGCGTCGGCGCACGAGCACGTGCCACCCAGGTGCAGCGCCCCGACGCCAGCGCAGGGACGGCCCGCAACCTCTTCGCTGCACGCGGCCACCGTGCCATCCACGTGCAGCCACAGCGCGCCCGCACACACCCGGGCGTGACCAGCCGGTGCGGGTGTGCCCTGGTGCCCGCCCGGGGCCCGGCCGATGCCACCCGGTGCCCGATCCATGGAGCCAGTGTCGGCCCTGCCGCCGGCCCGCTGAAGGGGGTCACGGGGGCCTGGCGGGCATGTTGTGGCCCGGTTGGCCGCCCCGCGGGCCGCAAGGATCAGAACACCACCTCGTTGTCACGACATTGCCTCGTTGCGTGGCGGGTGGGCGCGCCCGGGGCGCGGGAGGACACCAGATGCCGAGTTCGTTCGAGCCACCGGTGGACGCCACCGGCACCAATCCCGACTCGAGCGGCGGTGCGGAGACCCGGCTCGCCGGCCGCGTGAGCCACGGCGACCCGCCCGTCGAACCGCATCCCACCGTCCCCTCCGGGGTGCCACCCGTGACGACCCCGGCCACCGGGCACTCGCCGGCCACCACCGGGCCCGAGCTGTTCCGCCGGCTGTGGGCCGTCCTGCGCGCCCAGCCGCGCCTCGCGGCAGTGGTCGGCGTCCTGGCCGCCGCTGTCCTGGCGATCGCCGGTGCCGTGTCGGTGCTCTCGGGGCCCACGGTGTGGACGAGCACCACCACCATGCTCATCGACGACCCCTACGCCCTGGCAGCCGCACCCGACCAGGGGGAGTTCGAGAAGCTCGGCGCGCTGCGGGCCAAGTACGCCAGCCTGATCGGCACCGCCGTGATCGCCGAGCCCGTCGCCGCCATGGTGCACCTGCCCGTCGGCGTGGTCGAAGCGCACATCTCGGCCGTCCTCGATCCCGCGGCGCTCCTCCTCGACGTGCGTGGCACCTGGTCGGGTCCGGACGAGGCCCAGCGACTGTCGGCTGCGACGGCCCAGGCCGTGCAGTCCTACGTCCACGCCGAGGACGTGACCTACAGGGTGCCCCCCCAGGACCAATTCACCATCCGCCTCGTCCAGCCCACCTCACCGGCCGCGCCGAGCGGTCCCTCGGGCACCCACGCTTTGGTCCTGGCGCTGGAGTTGGGGGCACTCGCCTTCGTCGTGGGGTTCACCGGCACGCAGCTGGTGCGCAATCGGGCGCTGCTGAGCGGTCCCACCCGGAGCTCGCCGATCCGCTGACCGGTCCCCCGCCCGCCGACCGCCATCGCTCGGCGGCGATCACCCCGGTACGGCCTGCACCGACATCCTCCCCTCGACGCCCTGTGCACCATGGTGCACGCACCACGTTGCGTCACGGAGGTGGCGGCGGCTCCGCCAGCACTCGCAACCGGCGCAGGGCCCGCCACAGGGCCACGGCCGGCCACGTCACCTTGGCGGCCACCGGCATGCCGTGTGCCGCGCCCGCCAGCAATGCCAGCCGCCGCCAGGAGGAGTCCACCAGCGCGAACCGCAGGTAGAAGGTGGAGTCCGGGGCGCCAGCAGCAAGCGGCCAGTCGAGTGCCAGCAACCGCTCGAGGGCTCGACCCCGCCAGCCGGCACACGGCGGGTCGAGCACGCCGGTCGGCACCACAGCACCGGCGCGGCGCGCCTGGTGCAGCGCGACCGCCACCGTGGTCCCACAGCGCGCCTCGGTCGCACGATGCGCCACGCGGTCCCAGTCCAGCTCCCGCCCCCCTCGGCTGGCGTCGTGCACCGCCACGGCAAGGTCGGCCACCCAGATCATGCGCTCGAAGCAGTGGTAGGGCTTGCCGGCGTGGGCGGCCAGGACCACCACCTCGTCCTCGGGAGCGGGAACGAACGCTGCCGTGCCGAGGCAGTCGGCTGGCACCCGGCGGCGCCACACGGCCTCCGGTTCCAGCGCGGTAGCCCGCTCGTACCACGCCTCGAAGCCGTAGTGCAGCTCCAGCGCCAGTCCCGGCACCTCCCGGTGGGACAGCACGGTGTCATACCGCGCCCGGCCGGCCGCTCGCACCGGCTGCCAGCCGGCGTCCCCGAGTAGGCGCAGCGCCCGCCGGTGCTGGGCCTTGGGCAGCAGGAGGTCGATGTCGTCCATGGGCCGCAGCCCCACCTCCGGGTAGCGGGCGGCGAGGGCTGGACCCTTGAGCACCACCGGTTCGAGGCCAGCCCCGGTCAGCGGACCGATGGCGAGGGCCGTGGCCTGCGGCAGCAGCACCTGCGCCTGCAGGCGGTAGACGGTGGCCACCTGGTCCAGCCACGCGGCGGTGTCCTCCTGCAGCGCACCCGCGGTGCCGGCCTGCACGAGCGCCCGCCACAGCAGCGGACCGATCCGATGCGCGACAGCCGCCGTCGCCGCCCGTTCTCCATCAGCCAGGGAGGACAGCATGGCGATGGCAGCGGGTTCGGGCTCAGGATGGCACACCGCCCACAGCAAGCTGGCAGTGGCGTCGCGTCGCAGACGGCCCGCCGCGTCGCATCCCGTCGGCTCGCCGGGATCCCGCCGCTTGGCGGCAGGTGCCCGATCGATGGCCGCGGCGATACCCTGTCGCCTCACGGCGCCCCGATCCCGGTCGTGGGACGCGGACGCGCCGCCAGCCAGCACGCCTGGAGAAGGGCGAAGGTCCCTGCCGGTGGCTCTGGCGCGGCCCACATCGCGGCCAGCCGTTCCGCGTCCACCGTGCCAGGCGGCACCACGAACCCGCCCCGTCCCGGAACGCAGACGCCTTCTCCACGCCAGCGAGCGGCGAAGCGCCGGCTGTGAGGACCGAAGGCCACGGCGTTGAACCGGGCCTTGGTGTGCCGTCGCAGGACCGGCCGGGGCAGGACCTCGCTGGCTGCCGCCGCCATGGCGGCGTCCCGCCCCGTGAACCCCAGGGGACCACCCTTCCGAGCCAGTGCGGCCAGGAAGGTGGAATCGAGCAGGGGGTGCACGCACTGCACACCGGCTGCAGCCGCCAGCGCGTCGACCGTGGCCAGCCCAAGGGCCACCGAGCGCCGCAGCCGGAGCCGGGGCAACGCCCGGCGCTGGTCGAGGGGCTCGCGCGCTGCCTCCGCTGCCAGCTGGGACACAAGCTCGTCTGTCGCCCCTGGCGCGAGCCACGGCACCTCGAGGTGCCGGCGGTACAGGCGCCGGTAGCCAGCCCGCCGCAGGGGCCGGGGTGCCAACGCCAACGCGAGGTGGCGGGCAGCCCGGGCGTCGAGCGGGGCCATTCTCCCGAGCACCTGTCGCAGCGGGGTGGCACGCCCGGCGCCGAACACCTCGTCACCACCCTCTCCCGTCACCAGGGATCCGCCTCGAGCCATGGCGAGGACGGGTCCACGGGAGTGCGCGAGCGGCGGCCACACCACGCCCGTACGCCCCAAGGACGTGGTCGAGGTGGGACCCAGGAGGTCGAAGGACGGCACACCGTCGAGCCGGACCCACTCGGTGACGCCCAGGTGACGCACGACGGCCTCCTGCCAGGCGGACTCGTCGGCCTCGGGGTACCCGGGGAACCGGAAGGTGACGGCCACCGGCAGGGGGAGGCTTTCGCGGCGAGCCACCTCGAGCGCCACGGCCAGCACCAGGGAGGAGTCGCGCCCGCCGGAGAATTCCACCAGGCACGGCGGACGCAGGAGGGCACGCGCGACCACGGCGCGCAGCACGTCGAGGGGATCGCGCGCTCCTGCCCTGGCGACACGTGCGCCCGTCGCGGTCCCCTCGATGTGCGCCGGTTCTCCCGTGACGAACCCCCAGGCGATCTCCTGTGGCGTCATGCGGTAGGGCGCCGAGAGTGCCGTGTCGTCGGGTGCCCCGGTCGCCAGGGGAACGGACTCCGAAGACGCCACGGGTTCCGGCTCCACGGGCATCATGCAGGAACGCACTGCGTGGTGCGTCGTCGCACGCCGCTGGACGGCAGCGCCGTCGCGTCCGGGGCGAGTCGTGCGGCAATGCCGTCCCACCGCTGCCCTCCTCGTCGCGTCACCAGCCGCCGGCAGCCGGCGCGACGCGTGCACCTGCGATCGGACAGTCCACCGCGGCGAACAGATCGTCCACGACCGACCGCGGGAACGGTGGTCCCCACGGCACGTCAGCCACGTACACCGAGGTGCACGCCGCGACACGTGCCGCAGCCGCCAGCTGGGCTTGGAGCAGCCGGGGACTTCGCCACACGGCCAGGCGCGGGAAGCTCGACAACGCCACCGTCGCTTCGACGGGACCGAGCCGCGTCACGGCCACCGAGCTCGACGTGCGCGAGGGCCGCGGGATGACCACTGCTCGCAAGGGACCCGACGGCGCCGCCACGCCGGGCGGGCGCAGCGCCAGGCGGCCGTCGACGGTGTGCCGGGCGTGCCACGGTCCGTGCAGACCATCGACCAGTGCCGCTGCCGCCGGACGAAGGCGGAGGTCGGCCGCGCAGCCGACCCACTGGGGTTCGCCCCCGGATCCGAACCCCACCCGCAGCAGGTCGTCGGTGATGAACGCCGCGCCCCGCCGACACGCGAGCGCGGCCAGGGTGGACTTGCCCATGCCCGAACGTGCGGCGAACGCGACGGCCGACCCGTCGGGTGCCGTCGCCACCGCCGACGCGTGGAGGGCGAGTTCGTGCTCGATGCCGAGGAGGAACGCCAGCAGCGTCCCGCGCACGAGCAGCGTCAGCAGCTCGGTGCCGGTCGACGGATCCGGGTAGCAGGTCACCTCCCGCCTGTGGCGGGCGACGACGAATTCGCACAGTCCGTGCACGCGCAAGACGGCACGCCGGCCGTCGTCGGTACCGAGGTGGATCGTGCGATCACCGGCACGTAGCTCGACGACGACCTCGCCGGGCGGCACACCACGCGGCACTGGGCGGGCCGGCCCCAGCGCCAGGCGAAGGTCGGGATCACCTCCTGGATCCACCGGAGGCCCTAGCTCGAAGGGGGACTCGATGCACAGCCCGTGGAGACGGGTCCGTCCCCGTGGCATCGGGCGCCCGTGGCGGTGGGCGACGAGCGGGGCGTATCCGGGTACGGCACCGAGCACGGTGCCGCCCACCTCCAGCCAGGCATGGGCGCCGAGGTCAGCACCCTCGGGCCGCACGCCGAGGCGCAGGACCGGGTCCCGCCGACGCAGGACATGGGCCACGACCAGCGATCGGCGCAGACAGGGCCCCCGTCCCCACGGCCAGCGAGCAAGCACACGGTCGACGCGGTGCAGGGCGCGCACCTCGGCCGGCGTCAGCTCGACCGTCCGCTTCCCTGCCATGGGCGTGTCGTCGCCCAGCCACAGCGAAGCGCCCAGCCAGCGTGCGAGGGTGGGGAGGGGCACGACGCGGATCCCCACCTCCACCACGACCAGCCACCCGACCACCACCAGGACGCCCCACGCCCGGCCGGCCACCCCCAGGATTCGCCCGCACGCCGTGGGGCCCAGCCGTCCAGCCCGACCCTCCACACCGGTGCACGCCGTCACTGCTCGAGCAAACCCTGCGATCGGAGGGCGGCCACGAACGCGTGCACGTCGCGCCGCGCCACGCCCGGCTCGATCCCGTGCGCCTCGACCAGCACCTGGGCCAGCCCCGCCTCGTCCACGTCCTCGGCCAGCCGATGCCACAGCATCGTCCCGGTGACGTTGAGGCTGAAGTAGCGGGACGTCGTGAGGTCCAGGCCGACGATCCGGCCCTCGACCTCCTGCCAGGCGATGTCGGTCCGGCGACGCATCGGCGCACCCGGGGCTCTCACCCGCGACGCGCCGCCGCGTGGGCGCCACGGCTGGCCGACGCCCCATGCCCGAGCGTCAGATGCCCGAGCCTCAGATGCCCGAGCGTCAGATGCCCGAGAAGGTGAGGTTCTGGATGGGCGTGCCGGCCGGGAACGAGCGGTCCGTCACGTTGCCCACGGCATTGGCGCCGGTCACCTCGGCCACCGAGCCGTGCACCGTCAGCCGCGGTGGCTCGTAGTTGCTGGACACGCCCCCCGACATCGCCTGCCGGTTCGTCTCCACGTGGTGGTTCATACTCCCTCCTCCTCGTCGTGGTCAACCTCCGCGTTCGGAGACCCAGCCGTTGGCCCATCAGTACTGCCCCAGGGTCCCGGTGCGCCGGGCCCGGTCGACCGCCCGCCCGAGCAGCCACATCGCCCCGGGCAACGCGAGCGCGCCCGCCACCGCGAGCACCGCCAGCTGCCCCAGCGGGACGCGGCCCGCCAGCAGGCTCGCGCGCACGACGTCGAGCGCCCACGTGAAGGGCACCACCGAGGCCACGTGCCGCAGGGGCGCGGGCAGCACCGACACCGGGTAGTAGACGCCACCGAGGACCATCAGGGCGCTCGAGGCCATCGACGTGAGGGTCTCGCCCCGCTTGAACACCACAACGAAGGCGGCCAGCGCCAGGCCAGTGGCCGCGAACACCACCAGGGCGGCACCCGTGCCCGCCACTGCGGCCAGAGCGCTTTGGACCGTGACGTGGAAGCGCAGGCCGAACAGCCCGACCGCCAGTCCGACGGTGCCGGCGGCCGCCACCGCGCTGGCGAGCAGCTGGTACGACCCGCTGGCCAGGACGGCCACGCGCGCCGGGGCCGGCATGGTGAGCAGCACCTCCAACGTGCCCGAGGTCTGCTCCGCCCGCAGGCGCTGGGCGAAGGACGTGAGCGTGACCCCGAAGGTCGCCAGCAGGACGGTGCCCAGCACGGCAAAGGCGAAGTAGCCACCAGGCAACTGCTCCCGGCCCGGATGGGGCCCGACGAGCCGTCCCAGGAAGTCGACGAACGCCAGGCTCACCAGGCTCTGGAACAACCCCAGCGCGAAGGGCAGCCGATAGGAACGGGCGATCGTCCAGTCGCGCCGGATCGAGGCGGCGACCACGGTCCGGGCTCGGACGCGCTGCGGCGACGGCACGCGCCCCACCAGTGGCGTCAGGCCGGCCGTGGTCACGTGCCGGCTCCTGCCAGCACCGCCGCAAGCCCAGCGGTGCCGTCACCCCCGGCGAGGTGCGCCCTCACCCGTCCTTGCTCCAGCACCACCACCCGCGTGGCGACGGCCGACGCCTCGGCGAGGTCGTGGGTGGCCATCACCACCGCCGCCGGGCGCGTCGTGGCGAAGGCCGCCACCAGCTGGCGGAGGCGTTCGGCTGCCTCGGGGTCGAGGCTGCGGCTCGGCTCGTCGAGGAGGAGCACCGCCGGATCGCCCAGCAGTGCCCGAGCAACGCCGAGCCGGCTTCGCATCCCGCTTGAGTACCGGTCCACCCGGCGGTCGGCCACCTCCCCGAGCCCCACGGCCGCCAGGGTCGCCGCAGCGGCGACGGCTGCTTCGCGGCGCCGCAGCCCGTGCAGGGCGGCGAAGAACTCCAGGTTCTGGCGGCCAGAGAGCCGCCAGAAGAACGAACGGTCCTCACCCGTCACCACGCCGGTGTGCCGGCGAGCCGCCACCGGGGATGCCAGCGCGTCCACCCCGGCGATCCGGACGGTGCCGCTGTCGGGCACCACCGACGTGGCCAGGATGCGCAGCAGGGTGCTCTTGCCCGCCCCGTTGGGGCCGACGAGCGCGACGATCTCGCCTGGGGCAACCCCCAGGTCGACGCCGGCGAGGGCCACGGTCGGCCCGAACCGCTTGGTGACGCCCTCGGCCACGACGCTCAGGGCCGAACCTCCTCCCGCACCGGCGCCTCCTGCGCGCCGCGCGTACCCCGACAACGTGCGGGAGGCCGGAACCCTTCGGCATGTCGGGTTCGAGCCGGCCGGTCCCCGGCCGCGGCACAGGCACTGAGAAGACGTCAGTACGCGCCGCGCCCGGAGACCACCACCCGGATCGTCCGGATCAGGATCCGCAGGTCGAGGCCGACGGACCAGCAGCTCACGTAGAGGTTGTCCAGCCGGCACATCTCCTCGAAGGTGAGATCGTTGCGACCAGACACCTGCCACAAACCCGTGAGGCCGGGCCGCATGGCGTAGCGTCGAGCGGCCCAGCCGTCGATGGCGGCGGCGTCCTCGGGGAGGAACGGCCGCGGCCCGACCAGGGACATGTCGCCCCGCACCACGGCGAGCAGCTGAGGCAGCTCGTCGAGGCTGGTCCGCCGCAGCACCCGCCCCAGAGGCGTCACCCGAGGGTCGTGCTTGCGCTTGGGGAACGGTCCAGCGGCCAGGCCGTCCTCGCCGGCGGCAGGATGTCCCAAGGCGTGACCCACCCGCATCGTGCGGAACTTGAGCATCGAGAACGGCTGGCCGTCGCGTCCGATACGCGTCTGGCGCACGAGGGCTGGACCCCGCGACGTTGCACGGATGGCCAGGGCGACGAGGACCAGAACGGGTGCGAGCACGGCCAGGCCCGCACCGGCGGCCACGAGATCGACCGTGCGCTTGAGCGCCCTGGGCAGCGGGCCCCGCGACGCCGGCCCCACCCCGACCGCCGGGATCCCGGCGGCCAGGTCGTGGACGGAGGCCGTGGCCGGGACGAGGTCGAACAGCCGCGGGACCACGGCGATGGGCAGCCGGCCCTGCAACGGCCGGAGAGCCTCGACGATGGCCTCGGGCGCCGAGCGCGAGAAGGCCACCACGAGGTGGTCCACGTGGAGCTCACCGCACAGCACCGGCAACAGGCACAGCGGACCGAGCCAACCGGCGTCTTCCGCGGGGTCGTCGTCGACGAACCCCACCACCTCGACACCACGGTCCGCGTGCAGGCGGTCGGCCACCTGGCGCGCCACGCGGCCGCTGCCCACCACCAGGACGCGTGTCGTCCTCCGGCTGCCACCACGCGGCAGGCGCCACCGCGCGACGCGCGCGCCGGCGACGGCCAGGATCCCGATCCCGCTCAGGAGCACCACGCCGTCCGGCGACAGCGGGGTGATCCCCGCACCGGCCGCCACCAGCCACGCAGCCAGGCACAGCAGGCCTCCGGCACCGAGGGGGAGCGCCACTGCATGGACCTGCTGGCCGAACGTGGTGCGCACCAGCGTGCTCGCTGCGGACCGGGTGCCTGACAGCACGGCCGCCAGCACCGGCACGCAGAGGCCGAGCCGGAAGACGGTGCGGACGAGGTGGGGATCGAACGGGCCGCTGCCCAGATGGCCCCGACCGGCACTTTCCACGGCAGCCGCAGCGACCGCCGCTGCTCCCAGCGCCATGACGTCGGCTGCGAGGCCGCGTTCTCGGCGCTGGCCCACGCCCGTGGACAGCGCGGCAGGGCCAGGCGCGGTGCGCTCCCGCGTCACGACCGTACCGACCCGGCGCCCGCTCGCTGGCCCGCTGATGCTTCCGACCGCCGCCACGCCCACGCCAGTGGCGCCGACGGCTCCGCTGGCACCCTCTGCATGCGTCCCGTTCCTCGCCGCACGCACGGTGCCGCCGGAATCAGGCACGCCGGCAGTGGCCGGTGCGGCCACCTGTGTCCCGGAGGCGGCGGACGCTGCGCGGCCCGTTCCATTCGGCACGCTCCGTTCCCAAAGCCCGTACGACGGCACCGCGGTGGGAACGTCGGGCTCGCCGCCCCCTCGCGCGGTGAGGGCAGTCGGCACCGACCTCTCGAGACGATTGGTGTCCGGCGCCCGCGACCGCACGGACTGCCCGCGACTGACCGGGTGCCTCACAGGACGAGGCACCGGTGGCGAACGCTGCCGGCGACCAGCGACGCGAACCCGACGGCATCACCCAGGGCCAGCTGGCCGAGACGCAGCGCCGGATGCCGGCCGCGGCGGTCCGCCGCCTCGGGCAGGGCCACCAGCACCCAGGGCACGCATCCCACCAGCCACCGGGCTCGGCCCGACACCGCGGCAGCGGCAGCCGTGACCAGCGCCAGGTCGAAGGCCGCCGTGCGGCGAGCCAGGAACCAGCGATGCCACAGTGCTCGACGGCCGTGGGGGCTGCGAGCGACGAGCGCAGGGAACACGCCCCGCCCGCGCTGCTCGGCCAGCCAGTCGAGGTACCTGGCCGGCAGGTGCCGGTGGTGGACCAGCGCCTCGGGTACGAACTGCAGCTGCGCTCCGCCGTCGAGCACCTGCCAACCCACCAGGGCGTCCTCGCCGACCAGGCGTCCGTGGGGACCGACCGGCGCGTCGCCTCGGGCGGGAAACCCCCCAACGCGCACGAGGTCGTCGCGGCGGTAGGCGACGTTGCACGTCTCGAACAGCCACGTCGGACCGAGGACCCACACGGTCCGGCTCCACGCGCCCGCCGACGCCTCGTCGTCGGGCCAGGGCACCGTTCGTCCCTGGACGACCACTGGCGCCCGGCTGCCGTCGCCGGCGGCGAGCAACGGGGCAGTCAGCCGCTCCAGCCACGGTGGTGTGGGGATGCAGTCGTCGTCGGTGAACGCCACCACCGCGCCGCGCGCTGCACACAGTCCTGTGGTGCGCGCCGTGCCCTGCCCGGTGTTGGCCCCGTGACGCAGTGCCCGCATCCGCAGGCTGGTGCCGCCCAGGTACGCCGTCAGCTCCTCCCACGTCCCATCGCTCGAGGCGTCGTCCACGATCAGCACCTCGAACCGCTCGGGGGCCATGCGCTGGCGCTCGAGCGCAGCGACGAGGTCCCCGAGGAACCCCGCGCGGTTGCAGGTGGGGACCACCACCGACACGTCCGGCGCCGGCTCACCCGGCCACGCCGCGCTGCGCCCTTCGTCGACGACGAGATCGGGGTGCACGCCAGGGACCCGGCGTCACGCGTACCCGCGCACCACACCACGGCGGCCCTTCCAGGCGCCTCCGCCCGTCGCGGGTTGGTCGAAGGTGCCGCCCCGCTCGACGCGGGCGAACCCCGCGGCACGGACCAGGCGCTCGAGGGCTGCCATGTTCGGCAACCACCACTCGAACTCGTCGATGCCGTCGAACTGGGCCAGCGGGCGGCGCCGGTAGGGGAAGTGCTCCTTGACGGGGTTGCAGATCACCGCCACGCCCCGGCACACGGCGCGGATCCGCTGGAGCGCGCTGGCGGGGTCCTTCAGGTGGACGAGGAGGTCGCCGCAGAACACGAGGTCGAAGGTGCCGAGCTCGTCGGGATCGAGCCGGTACACCGAGCACTCGCGCCGTTGCACGGCCAACCCCAACGCATCGCGAGCCAGCTCGAAGCGGTCGCGTTTGGTCTCGTCCAGCGTCTTGACCACTCGGGCACGCACGGCAGGGGGCCAGTCGAGCTGCTCCGGATCCTCCACGTCCACCGCGACGACCTCCGCCGCGTTGCGCCGTGCCATCGTGAAGGCCCAGAAGCCGTCCATCGTTCCCACGTCGAGGCACCGCATGCCGGAGAGGTCGGCGGGGATGCCGTGGCGGTCCTCCGCCCCCCGGTGGTCGAACATGCCGGGTGTGACCACACCGTCACCCAGTTCCAGGGTGTGGTACCAGGGAAAGCGGTCGACCTCGGCCCGCAGCTCGCTTGCCTGCATCGCGTCCTCCCCCACCGACCGAGCCCGGTCGCGCCGACACGGCGCGACCTGATCACGGCACGCCTCGCCCACGGCGCCACCGCCGATCCACCCGGGGAAACGTCGGGTATCCGGTCGCCTTGCGGTCACCGTGCCACCGCCGACCACCTTGCCGGCACGCCATGCCGTCTCAGCTCGAGGCCGTCTCAGCTCAAGCCCTGGAGGGCGGCCAGGATCGGCATCCCGGCGGGACTGGGTTGGTAGGGCCCGCCCAGCGGGCTCTGGGCGACCAGACCGAACTCGTCGTCGTCGCCACCGTCGAAGCAGAAGGCGTCCCAGCTCCAACCGTGGGCCTGGGCGAAGGCGACCACGTTGTGCAGGTAGGTCCCGTCGTCTGCGCTGGGCCATCCGAACTCCCCGACGATCACCGGTACGGTGGCGGACGGCCCCACCCATGGATCCAGGATGGACGACGGGTCGTCGGGTGTGGACGAGCTGCACTGCGGCGGGGGGCTCGTCGGGCACGTGTAGACGTGCACGCTGTAGACGATCCTGGTCCCCTGGACCAACGTGGCGGGAAGGTCGTTGGCCCAGGTGTTGCCGCTGACGATGACCAGGTTGGTGGCACCGGTGCCGCGGATGTCGTCGTAGAGGGTCTGCATGCCCGACGCCGGGTACGGGAGCCAGTCCGTGGCGGTCCCGCCATGGAGCCACACGTTGTCGGGGATGTCGTGCGGCTCGTTGAACAGGTCGAACGCCACCAGTGGATTGCCACCCTCCAGCTCGGCAAGCTGGCGCCAGAACTGGTCCGAGCCCGGATCGTCGGCCATCTCCTGCAGGCCGGGCTGGCTGCAGACCACCGGGGCGCTCGTGTGCAGGTCCAGGACCGCCAGCATGCCCATCGAGGTGACCCAGTCCACGACCTGCCGGATCTCCTGCACGTAGCTGGGACGGAACTCGCAGCTCGACGACAGCAGGAACTGCTCCCCCAGCGAGATCCGCACCATGTTGAAGCCCCACGTGTGCAGCTGGGCGATCGTGTCCCGGGTGAGCGAGGACGGCGCGGGGTTGGCTTCGAGCTCGTAGAGATCGATGCCGTGCAGCACCACCGTGGCACCGGTGGCATCCACGATGCGGTTGCCCGCGGTGTGCAGGGGCCCGCGCAACGGCGGTGCAAGCCGACGTGGCGACGACGTGAGCACGGGGTCCGACACGAGCAGCGTGCCGCCGCTTCCCCTCCAGGACACGGTCACGGCCGCCGAGGCGGTGCCGGCCGGGCTGATGGCGTAGGTGGGGACGGTCGTCGTCCATCCCGACGAGGTGGCGGTGACTGCCTGCCCGCTGACGGCCGCGAGCTGGTGGCCGGCCGCGTCCCGGAAGACGATCCAGGGGGTCGCGGTGAGGTTCGACCCCGTGGATGCCACCTGGACGGTGGCACGGTAGATGGCCGACGGCGAGGCCGTCGCCGCCGCCGTCGAGGTCGCGCCGTTGGTGCCGTTCGTGCCAGCCAGGCCGCCGAGCAGGTCCTGCGCGCCGGCCGCCGTGCCGGCCAGGACCGGAGCCGCCATCACGGCGATCGTGGCCAGGACACGAGCAGGTCGCAGGGCGGGCCGGTGCCGGCCGCGGGTGGTGGTGCCGACGTTCGACGGGCCGCCACGGTCGGCGTCGATGCGCACGGGATCCTGTGCCATGCTCGGGGGAAGCCTCCTTCGGAGGTTGTCTTGCGCTGGTCGCCCAGCGGCCCGACCTCTCGTGCGCGCACAGTGGCAGGCTCCGCGCAGGACGCCGCCAGCGGACCGGTCGCGGGTCGGGCTGCAGGTGCCGGTCGTTGCGCGTGGGGCAGCCGCACGCGCGAGGATCGGCCCTCCGGGCCGTTCCCACCATCGACGCCGGGGGGTGCGCCCCTGGCGCGGCTGGCCAGGGAGGCGCCCGTGCGAACCCTCATCCTCTGCGGCGGCAAGGGCACCCGGGCCTACCCGCACACCCTCGAGGTGCCAAAGCCCCTGCTGGAGGTGGCGGGGACGCCGGTGCTGGCGCACGTCATGGGCATCTACGCCCGCCAGGGGTTCACCGACTTCGTGCTGGCCGCCGGCTTCCGCTGCGACCTGATCGAGGCCTTCGCTGCCACGCTGCCGAGCGCTTGGCACGTGGAGGTCCGTGACACCGGCGAGGACACCAACACCGGCGGTCGGGTGGCGAGGTGCGCACCGGAGATGGGCGACACCTTCTTCCTCACCTACGCAGACGGCCTGGGCGACGTGGACCTGCACTGCTTGCTGCAGCGCCATCGCGGCCACGGCGGCACGGCCACGGTCACCACCGTCCCGCTGCCCTCCCAGTACGGCACGATCGAGTCCGACGGCCACGGCAAGGTGGTGCGCTTCCGCGAGAAGCCCCGGCTCGCCGACCACTGGATCAATGCCGGGTTCCTGGTCCTCGATGCCGCCGCCGCACGCTGGTTCGTCGGCGACGACCTCGAGCGGCAGATCCTGCCCGCGCTGGCCGCCGCCGGCGAGCTCTACACCTATCGCCACACGGGCTTCTGGCGGTCGCTCGACACCTACAAGGACGCGCTGGAGCTGACGGCCCTGTGCGGCACCGGTCCCCCGCCATGGGAACCAGCCATGCCGCGGGCCGTGGTGACGCGATGAGGGCAGGACGGTAACCCGACGGTGGGCAACGGGACCGGCGACCCGGTGACGGTGCCACAGCCAGCCATGGAGGACCGGCGACGCTCCCCGTTGCGCCTGGGGTTCCACCTCGCGCACGTGACCTACCAGGCGGGCCGCACCCGCGTCCTGCGGCTGCGCACGACCCGCATGGTGTTGGCACTGCGCCTCCGGGCCGCGTGGCATCGAGCCGAGCTCGATTGCCGCGTGGCGCCCGACGTGCGCTTCGGCCGCCGCGTCCGGATCACCGTGGCAGCCAGGACCCGCAACGTCGTGCACATCGGCCCGCGCTGCGTCCTGGGCGACGACGTCGTCGTCGAACTGACCGGCGGTGCCCTCGTCGTGGGGCCCGGCGTCGACGTACGACCGCGCTGCGTGCTGCGCGTGGGGGGCGCCCTGACGCTGGCGGGGGGCAACCTGCTGCAGCACGGCTGCACGCTGCACTGCGCCCAGGAGGTCACGTTGGGGGTGCGCACCACCTGCGGCGAGTACGTCAGCATCGTGGACTCGACCCATCGCGTCGACGGTCCCCACGAGTGGTTCGTCCACAACGTCGCGACCGCCCCCGTCGTCCTGGGCGACGACGTGTGGGTCGCGGCCAAGGCGACCGTGGGCCGCGGCGTGCACGTGGGCGACCGCGCCGTGATCGGCGCCAACTCCGTGGTGGTGCGCGACGTGCCCGCCGGCTACCTCGCCTCGGGCGTGCCAGCCGCCGTACGGCCGCTGCCGCCACCAGCCGTCGGGTCGGCCGAGGGCGCACGAGCCGACGCAGGGGCGCCGCCGCGTGCTGCGTCCGTGGTCGGCAGTGGCGACCCCAGGCGAGCCCCCTCACCCACGAGCTCGTCGTAGAGCGCGCCCACGCGGGCCGCGGTCCGCCGCACGTCGAGCGTCGCCGCCCAGCGTGCCCCGGCAGCACCGAGCCGTTGCGCGAGCTCATCGTCGCTGAGGACGCGCACCAAGGCGGCTGCCAGCGCCGCCGGGTCGTCCTCCTCGACCACCAGGGCGGTCTCGCCTTCGACCACGTACTCGGGGATCCCGCCGTGGCGGGTGGTGACCACCGGGCGCCCGCTGGCCTGGGCCTCCACGTTGACCATGAGCAGGCTCTCCACCGCGTCGTCCGGTGCCCGATGGCTGGGGCTCACGACGAGCCGCGCGCTGCGCATGGCGGCACGCACGGCGTGGCGGTCGGGGGCGAGCTCGACCGTCACGTCGCCGGGGATCGACCGCGCCAGCGCCTCGAGCGGCCCGAACCCCAGGATGCGCAGCCGGGCGGCGGGCACCGCGGCGCGCACGGCCGGCCAGGCGGCGGCCAGGGTGTCGAGGCCCTTCTTCGCCACGAAACGACCCACGAACAGCGCGGTGGGGGGCCCGGTCGGCAGCGGCGAGGCCGAGAAGAACGACGTGTCGACCCCGGAAGGCAGGACGTGGATCCGTGCGGGGTCGAACCCGGCGGCGACGGCGTGGGCGACCAGGAACCGGCTGGGCACGATGACCGCCGCCACCACGCCCGTCACCGCGCGGTACGCGTCGGGACGCTGCTCGAGATAACCCGTGACGTCGTGGCCGTGGAGGGACAGCACGAGGGGCAGGCGTCGCCGGCGCACCAGGCCGAGCACCTGCTCGACGCGATAGCCGTGGTGCACGTGGACCAGGCGCACGCCATGGCGCCAGGCGACAGCCGACAGCGCCGCGGTGGTGAGCGCAGGCCGGATGGCGACGGGGTGGACATAGCGCTCGATGGGCCACAGGCCGTAGAGCACGGGCACCGGGAACCGGTCGGTGTGCTGCAGTGGGTTGGCGCCCACGACCACGCCCGGCCAGTCGAGGTGCCGCACCAGGTCGTGCACGAAGACCTCCGAGGGCGGAAGCCAGTCGGCCGCGAAGTGCAGCACGGTTCCCGGGCTGCGCACCCGCCGACCTCCTGTCCGCCACGCCGTCGCCCGTGCGCCATTCGCCGGACCGGCGTCCGCGATCGGGACCCGACCCCGAGCCCGGCGGCGCCCTCGGCCCGGCACCGGCCCGGGTGGGCGGGAACCGCGCATCGGTAGCCCGCTCACCACGACCCGGTGTCCGGCAGCCCTCGCCGGCCCGACGCCAGGTGCTCGTACACGTGCTCGTGGGCGGGGCCGACGGCTTCGCGCCAGCCCCAGCGCCGGGCGCGCTGCGCACACGCCCGGGGCGTGGCGGGATCGGCAGCCAGCTCGATGACCGCGCATGCCGCCGCCACCAGCGATGTCACGTCTGCGCTGCGCGCCACGCGGCCCACGTCGTCCCGGACGATCTCGGGCATCCCGCCGGCCGGCGTGCACACGACCGGCGTGCCGGAGGCGAGCGACTCGACGAGGGCGAGCCCGAAGGCTTCGTGCTCGGCGGGCAGCATCGTGAGCGTCGCGGACCGGTAGCGGCCCGGCACCTCCTCCGGCTGGCCGACACCCAGCACATCGACACCGTCGGCGCCGCCATTGCTGCCGCCGTTGACGACGCCGGAGCCCGCGCCGTCGCCCGGCGCACCCCCGCCCGCCAGCACGGCGGGGTCCCCTTCGCCCGACACCGCCAGTCGTGCGCCGGGATGGCGCTCCCTCACGCCGGCCAGGGCGGCGACCGCCAGATCGGGTCGCTTGCGCGCATCGGCCAGCGACGCCGACAGCAGCAGCCGGGGCGGTCCGGTCCGCGGCGACAGGTTGGGCGGGAACCGTTCGAGGCGCACGCCTGGTGGCAGGACGACCGACGGGTGCCCGAGCACGTCGGCCAGGGCCGCCTGCGACGCCCGGCTCAGCACGGCGGTGGCGGTCGCCGCCCGGAGCGCGGCGCGCAACAGCCAGCGCACCGCGGACGGCACCGGCAGCTGCTCCCGCACGGGGTGGCCAAGCACGGTGTAGAGCGTGGGCTTGCCGGCCAACCGCCCAGCCAGCGCGGCCGAAGGCGTGAAGGCGTGCACCACGTCGGCCCTGCTGCGCAGGAGGGGGGCCAGCGCCCGCACGCCGAAGGTCTCCACCTCCGACACGCCGAACCGCCCCAACGCCCGCGGCGCGAGCTGCGGGCGGACCACGGTCCGCAACGGGCCCTGGCGCTCGTCGCCCGGGGGTCGCCCGGTCGCGCCGCACACCACGGTCACCTCGTGCCCGACAGCCGCGAGGTAGTGGGCCAGGTCGTCAAGGTATCGCTCCGCGCCCCGGCGGACCTGGGGCCAGGGGTAGGGGTGGACGAGGGCGATCCTCACAGCAGCACCGTCCGGTGCCGCAGCGAGCCGCGTGCCATGACGGCGACCTCCAGCAGGTCGAGCGCCAACGCCCCGGGCAGCGCCGCCACGCGCCGCAGCCGTCCCGGGCACGGCGGTGTCCTGCAGAGCCGGTGCGCGAGCCACGGCAGCCCCAGGGCCAGCCCGGGTCGCCACCGGGCGCCCACCACGACGGCCGTCGCCGCCAGGATCGCCGGTGGGTGCGTCGGCTTCCAGAAGACCCATCGGTGCAGCAGCTCCCCCCGGGCGTAGGGGCGGCCCTTGACCACGAGGGGCAGGTCGGTCCAACGCGTCGTCTCGCGCAGTGCGGCGCGCAGGCTCCCGGGTCGCACGTCGTGCAGCACCAGCGCGGCGGGCTCGTAGACGACCGGCACGCCCACGTCGGCCACCGCCAGCCCCAGGTGCGTGTCCTCGCCGCTCGGCCGCCGGAAGCGCTCGTCGAACCCTCCCACGGCCTCCAGGCACCAGCGCCGGTAGAAGACGTTGCACGTCTCGTAGAAGCGCGCGCCGTCGACGGCCATCACCCGTGCGAAGGGCTGGGTGGCAAGCAGCAACTGGTCGGCCGGTGGTGCCGTGCGCCCGACCACCACCCCAGCACCTGCCTCGACCGCCGCCAGCCCTCGCTCGAGCCATGCCGGGTCCGGGACGCAGTCGTCGTCGGTGAACGCCACCACGGGTGCCGTCGTGGCACGCCACGCCACGTTGCGGGCCGCGGCCGGGCCCCGGCGGACCGGTTGGCGGATCACCCGCAGCTGCAGAGCCGTACGCGCTGCGACGCGGGCGAGGACGGCAGGCGTGTCGTCCCTGGAAGCGTCGTCGACCACCACGACCTCGAAGGCGTCGGCCGGCAGCCGCTGGCGCTCCAGGGCGTCCAGCAGGCGCTCGAGGCGGTCGGCGCGGCCATGGGTGGCCACGGCCACGGCGACGCGGATCCCTCGATGCCCGGCCGCCTCCGGACCCACCGGTCCGGTGGCGGCGGCCGGCGTGGCCGGCGCGAGCGGCGGCCGCAGGAGGCCGAGGTTCGCCTTGCACGCGGTCCGCCAGTAGGAGGCGGCCGCCACGTCGCCGCGGCGGCGGGCCGCCACGTGCTGGCGAGCGCAGGCCAGCGCCTGCAGTCCGCGGTAGAGCGCCGCTCGGCGCGGGCCGAGCGCCTCGCTGGTGAAGCTGGCCAGGTTGGCCGCCTCCAGCGCGAGGCGCCCCTCCCCGAACCGGCGCGCGCCCGACACGTTGCCGACGTGACGCACCACCGCCGCCGGCTCGAAGCGCACCTCCCACCCATGGCGGTGCGCCCGCCAGCACCACTCGAGGTCCTCCACGTACATGAAGAACCGCTCGTCCAACCCGCCGACGTCATCCAGCGCGGCGCGACGGAGCAGCAGCGCCGCACCCACCGCCCAGTCCACGGCCCGCGGGCGGTCGTGGGACCAGGCCCCCTCCAGGCATCGGGCCTCGAGGAACCGGCGGGCCATCCAGCGCCGCCCGACGGCCGCCTCGAGGGCGGCGAGGCCGACCGAAGGGAACGGATGGGTCGAGTGCTCGACGCGGCCGTCCGGGCGCAGGAGCAACGGTGCCACCGCGGCAGCGCCCGGATGGCGTCGCCCGGCGGCCACCAGCGCGCCGACGGCACCCTGCTCCGGCCAGGCATCCGAATTGAGGAGGAAGAACCACTCAGCGTCCGACCGCTCGATCAGCAGGTTCACGGCGCGGGCGAAGCCGACGTTCGAGGTGCCGCGCACCACCTCTACCTCCGGCACCCGGGCAGCCAGCAGTGCCGGCGTACCGTCGTCGGAGGCGTTGTCATGCACCAGAATCCGAAGGTCGCATCCCTGGTCGACGTCGACGAGGTGCCGCAGGGCACGCGTGGTGAGCTCGGCCGTGTTCCAGGTCACGACCCCGACATCCACGCGCGGCCGCCGCGTCCGCGGGTCTCGGCGCGCCACGGCTCGTGCAGTCGGCTGCAGCTGGCCCACGGTCATCGCTGCCTCAGCGCGCCGGCACCGGGTACCAGGCGGCCCGCCCGCGCAGATGGCCCCCGGCCCGGCGCTCCCACCAGGCCTGCGTCCGGCGGCGCTGCGACACGCCGGGCCGGTAGAGCACCAGGTGCGACCGGCCGTGGTAGCGGCGGTAGCGCACGAGTCCCTGGCGGGCTGCGTGGTCGAGGAGCGCACCGATGGGCAGCGCATGGTGCAGGTCGGTGTCGTGGGGGTCGGGCTCGAGGAAGTTGACGGCCACCAGCCCGCCACGGCGCTCCAGGTCGGCCAGGAACGCCCAGGGGTCCTCCACGTGCTCGATCACGTCGAAGGCCATGACGGCGTCGAACCCGCCCGGCACCTCGTCGCGGTCGAGGTCGAACACAGGGGCGTCGATGCCCCGGCGCTCCAGGCGCCACCGGAGGAAGGCCGTGCTCGGGTTGTCGAAGTCGGCGAACGCGACGCGGTAGCCCGACGCCATCAAGCGGATCCCGTCCGCCCCGATGCCGCACCCGACGTCGAGGACGGTGGCACCCGGTGGCAGCACGGCGCGGAGCTCGGCGTGGTACGGCGCCTTGATGCCGGACATGGCGAACGCCGTCAGGTCGTAGAGGTAGGTCTCGCTGGTGCGGTAGAAGGTGGCCTCGTCCGGGGCGCGCTCCCGCTCGGCGTCGACGGCCCGGCGGTGGCCTTCGAGCAGGCGGCGGTCGTAGCGCTCGCCCAGGTACTCCTCGAGGTCAGCCAGATCCTCGCCCGCCGCCCACCCCTGCAGGAAGGCCGCCGCCAGATGGCGGTGGAACCACAGGTCGCTGCGCGCCTCGGCGAGGTGCCGGAGCCTGCCGGGGGTCCCCGGCGGCAGCCGGTGGGCCATGGCCGCCCAGGTCCGACGCGGTTCCGGCTGAGCCAACGCCTCCTGGAACCGCCGGAGGAAGAAGGGCTCGAACCACGGGTGCTTCCGGGCCATCCGGTGCTCGCCTGCACCCACGCCCACGAAGCGGCGCTCGAGTGCAGGCAGGTCGTAGCGATGGAGGTGGTACGTGAGCGCGCCGGGTTCGTACACCAGGCGCATGCCCTTCTCGCGCAGGCGGTAGCCGCAGTCGAGGTCCTCGTAGTAGTAGTCGAACCGCTCGTCGAACCCACCGGCGAGCAGGAAGAAGCTGCGCTTGAGCGACACGTTGCACGAGTAGAAGCGCCCGAAGCCGGCGTCCTCGCCCGTGATTCCGTCGAAGTCGAATTGCGTGCCGGTTCGGTCCATCCAGCCATGGATGGCACCGCTGGCCACGTCGGGGTGCCATCGGGCCTGGCCGAGCACGGCCACATGGTCCTGCGGGTGGCGGCGGTGCGCGGACAGGTGAAGCTCGACGAGCTGCGCGGTGGGCACCATGTCGTCGCCCAGGAACAGCACGAGGGGGCGTTCGGTCACCCTGGCACCGGCGTTGCGGGCCGCACCGGGTCCACCGTGCTCTTTGACGATGACCCGAACGTCGTCGACGGCAGGGGGCCGTTGGTCCGTGCCGTCGACCACGACGATCACCTCGAAGCCACCGATGCTCTGGCGGCGCAGCCCGTCCAGCGTGCGCGCCAGGACGTCCCATCGCTCGCGGGTCGGGATGACGACAGCCACGTCGGATCCGGTCACCGCAGCCGCCCCTCCGGCATGGGCGCACCCGCAGCGGCGTCGGGCGTCACGGCGTCATCCGTCACGAAGGACCGCACGGGGCGGGCGGGGGCCCCCAGGGCCAGGCAGTGGGCCGGCAGCGGCCGCGACACCACCGAGTGGGCCCCGACCACCGTGCCCTCGCCCACGTCGGCGAAGATCGTGCACTTGGCCATCACCATCACGCCGTCGCCGATCCGCAGGGGCCGGTAGCGGTAGCCCTGGTCGAGGACGTTGCGGGTGGGGTCGCCGAAGGCGTGGGCGCCGTCGACCAGCATGACGGCCTGCCCGAACGCGCACCGGCGCCCGATCTCGATCGACGTGCTGCACTGGACGAGCGCGTGCGACGTGAACACTGTCCCGTCGCCGATCACCACCCGGCCGTTCCCCGAGATCTCGCACACGAACCCGCGGCGGAAGTCGACGCCTCGGCCCACCACGAGCGTGCCGGCGTCGGGGATCTCGAGCGAGAACCCCGGCCCGAGGCGTACCGGACCGCGGAACTCGACCCGGCAGTGGCGATGGGTGGCCAGCACCAGCAGGCGCCGCCACTCAGACGCCAGGCGTGCGCCGTAGCGGTGCCGCGCCACCCACGGGACCCGGCGGGCACGTGTCGTGGCGCCCATCCTCACCGCCGATCCGGGCCGTGCACCGAGGCGCCGGCGGGCATCGCCGTTGCGCGCCCCGACCCGTCGTGCTCGGCCCCGCGTGCCGGTGCCCCCGCCGTCGCGTCTGCCCCATGCGGTGCCCTGGCCTGCACCGTCCCCCCCAGCGCGCGCGCCGCCGTCGCCTGCCCGGGCTGCCCGGCCCCGGCGGCGGTCCCCTCCACGTCGCTGCGGGTCCACTGCATCTCGAGGTCGGCCAGCCCGGCCACAGTGTGGCGCCCGGTGACGAAGAAGTCCTTGGGCGGGAAGTGCGCCAGGGTGGTCCGCAGGTCGGCGGCATCGACACGGGCCGCCACCTGGTAGCTGCCGGTGGGGAGGCGAGCACGGAATCCCAGCGTGCACGCGAACGCGCAGCCGCCCGCCACCGGACCGAAGTGGGATCCCGCCGTCGAGTCCGCGTAGAGGGCAGTGCCGTCGGCAGCGAAGACCGTCAGTGCCACGACCAGGTCGTCGACGTCGCGCAGGGCACAGCCCCGGACGCGCACCGTCAGGGGCTCGCCGACCTCGACGTGGGCCGTGGGCGACCCGTCGACAGCGAGCAGCTCCACGGCGTCGATGCGCACCGCGGTCGGATCGAACCGCAGGCCCGAGTCGTGATCGACGCGCACCTCGGACGATTGCGCCAGCACCTCGTGGAACCGGGCGATGGACTCCTCGGGAGGCCCCACGTGCACCGGTCGCCCGTCGTGCAGCAGCAGGACGCGCTCGCACATGCGACGCACGGCACCGAGGTGGTGGCTCACCATCACCACCGTGGTCCCCCGGCTGCGGATCTCGTTCATCCGCTCGTAGCACTTCACCTGGAACGCCAGGTCGCCCACCGCCAGTACCTCGTCAACGATGAGCACGTCGGGATCCGCGTGCACGGCCACCGCGAAGCCGAGCCGTACGAACATCCCCGAGGAGTAGAACTTCACCGGGGTGTCGATGAACTGCTCGACCTCGGCGAAGTCGACGATGGCGTCCAGGCGACGGTCGATCTGCCGGCGCGTCAGCCCGAGGACCGTGCCGTTCACGTAGATGTTCTCGCGGCCGGTCAGCTCGCGATGGAAGCCGACGCCGACCGAGATGAGCGGCGCCACCCGCCCCCACACCCGCAGCGAGCCCTCGGTGGGTGCGGTGATGCCGCCGACGAGCATCATCAAGGTGGACTTGCCCGAACCGTTGCGGCCGATGACGCCGAAGGACTCGCCGTCCTCGACGTCGAGGTCCACGCCCCGCAGTGCCCACAACCGGTCCCGCCGATGTCCCGCCCGCAGCCGCAAGGCGGAGGTCACCAGCATGGGCGTGTCCACGTACTTCGTGTAGCGCTTGCCGACCCCACGCAGCTCGACGGCGCACCGCCCGCCCACCGTGCCCGCCATCAGCACCTCCCCCCGCTCATCGCGTCACAGCAGGTCCGCCGCGACCCGGTCGAACCGGCAGGCGAGGGCGGCACCGCTCACGAGCAGGACCACGGCCCAGCACACCGACACCCACACCGCCACAGCCATGGGGCCGGCACCGCCCACGGTGGCGGCGTGGAACAGGTCCACCACCCCGGTCAGGGGGTTGAGGTCCACCGCGACCCGCAGCCGCCCGAGGTCGGCAGCCGGGTAGATGACCGGCGTCACGTACATCCACACCATCAGACCGGCCGTTACCAGGTAGCGCACGTCTCGGAAGTACACGTGCAGGATCGAGGCCACCACGCACGCCGCCGCGGCCAGCACCACCAGCAGGGCCGAGGCGGGGAGCAGCAGCAGCGTGCGCGGCCCGAGGCCCACGCCGAACACGGGACACAACGCGACCATGGCGGCCACCGTCACGGCGAAGCCATAGAGGCCGGCCACCACCTGCACGAGCGGGAGCACCACCCGGGGGAAATAGACCCGGCTGGAGAGGTCGGCCGAATCGACGATGGCGGTGGCACCGGTGCCCAGCACCGCCGTGACGTACAGCCACGGTGCCATGCCCGACAGGACGAACACGGGGTAATGGGGGGCATGGCCGAAGCGGGCGACCCGCGAGAACACCACGGCGACGATGGCCGACTGCAGCAGCGGGAGTCCCACCGCCCACAGCAGGCCGAACGACGCACGCCGGTACCGGACGTGGAACTCCTTGCGCGCCAGGATCACCAGCAGCGGGCGGGCGGCCCACAGCTGGCGGGCCAGGCGCGACGGCGGCGTCGCCTCCCCGTGCAGGTCGACGGTCGCCGGAGACTCCGGCCGTGCCGGAGACGGTACGACAGCGCTGGTGGCGGTCAAGGTGGTTTCGAGCCCTCCGCGTGCCCTGCCCGACGCCGGCCACGCTCGATCGGAGAACGCCCGACATGCGCCCACCTTGTGGTCATTGTGGTCCGCGGCCACCGGACGTCCTCGGGCGCAGATCCAGCGTCGTCGGAGCGGCGTGAGCAGACCGCACGTGGCGCCGGGTGCCCTACCGGAGCGCCCAGTGGCTATGGTCCCGTCGTGCGCGTGCTCGTGCTCACCAACATGTACCCGCCGCACGCCTACGGCGGGTACGAGCACTCGTGCCAGGACGTGGTGGACCGCTGGCGCCGGCGGGGGCACGAGGTGCTGGTGCTCACGAGCACGGTGACGGTGCCCGGTGTGGCGGCGAGGCCCGAGGACCCCCAACTGGTGCGCCGGACGCTCGGCCTGTACTGGGAGGACCACGAGATCCTCCGTCCACCGCCGTGGCGGCGCTGGGCGGTGGAACGGGCCAACCTCGAGCACTTCGAGGCGGCGGTGCGCGACCTGCGGCCAGAGGTCGTCTCCGCCTGGGCCATGGGTGCGATGTCCATGGGGCTGCTCACCCGGGCACACGACGCGGGACTGCCGACGGTGCTCGTGATCTGCGACGAGTGGCCGGTGTACGGGCCGATGGTGGACGCCTGGCTGCGGCCGCTCGCCCACCGGCCGCGCCTGGGACGCGTGGTGGGCACGGTCACCGGCCTCCCCAGTGCGCTCCCGCCCCTCGACGCCATGGGTCCCGCCTGTTTCGTGAGCGCCTTCCTGCGCGACGCCGTGCGCCGCCGCAGCCCGTGGACCTTCCCCCGGGCCACCGTCGTCCACTCCGGCATCGACACGGCGTGCTTCCCCTTCCATCCCCGCCCCGAGCGCTGGGAGTGGCGCCTGCTCTACGTCGGGCGCATCGACCCGCGCAAGGGCATCGACACCGCCGTACGGGCCCTGCCCCTCCTGCCACCACAGGCCAGCCTGGCCGTCTGCGGCCACGGCGACGACCGCCACCGCACCGAGCTCGAACGTCTGGCCGCCGATCTCGGCGTGGCCGACCGGGTGTCGTTCACCTCGTCTGCTCGCCACGACCTGCACCAGCTGTACGCCGACGCCGATGCCGTCGTGTTCCCATCGACGTGGGAGGAGCCCTTCGGGCTCGTGCCGGTCGAAGCCATGGCGTGCGGCACCCCGGTCGTGGCCACGACGGTGGGCGGCGCGGGCGAGTTCCTCGCCGACGGGCGCAATTGCGTGACGTTCCAGCCCCACGACGCGGCTGGCCTCGCAGCGGCGCTGGCCCGGCTGGCCGGGGACCCCGACGTGCGGACCCGCGTGATCGACGGCGGCCGGGCCACGGCGAGCCGGCTCAGTGCGGATCGCCTCGCGGACGAGCTCGAGGCGCTCCACGCCGCCGAGGCCCGGTCCGCACCCGGCCACTAGAGTCGCCTGCGTGGCACGGCTGCAGCGCCTGCTGACCCAGGCGGGGACCGTCGTCGAGGAGCCCATGTGGCGCGTGCGGATCGGTGCCCGCCTGCTCGAACCCTACCGGCGCCGGCAATTCGGCCGCTTCGGCCGGGGTTCGATCGTACTGCGGCCCAGTTGGCTCTACGGCACCCGTCACATCGAGATCGGCGACGGCGTGCTCGTCATGCCCGGCGCCTGGCTGGCCGTCGAACGCCAGGCGTGGGACGGCGCCGGTGCGGTCATCCGCATCGGCGACCGGGTGGCCATGCGCACCAACTGCACGCTGAGTGCGGCGTGCGCCATCACGATCGAGGACGACGTCGTCTTCGGCGGCTCGGTGACGGTGGTGGACTCGGACCACACCTGGAAGGAAGGCCGCCCCAACGTCCTGTACAACCCGGTGGAGGCCGAACCCATCCGGATCGGCCGCGGCAGCTGGATCGGGGACCATGTCACCGTCCTGCGAGGCAGCACCATCGGCAGCTTCTGCATGATCGGCGCCAACAGCGTGGTGCACGGGGACGTGCCGGACCGCTCGGTGGCCGTCGGTGCGCCCGCCCGCGTGGTAGGCACCACCGATGCCCCCGACGAGCACACCGGGCCACCGCACAGGGCCGAGAGCTAGCCCGTCGCTGACCAGGCGACAACCGGCCGGCTGCCTGCCGGCCCTGCCGTCTCCGACGGTCGTGGCCGCTGGTTGCACCCCGCGGCGCGCCGGCACTCAGCCGGGCCGCCGGGCGCGTGCCCACAGGTCGGCGACGCCGAAGGGCGCGGTGAGGCGATGGGCGGCCAACCGGTGGTAGAGGCGCCGCGCCCGCTCGTCGGGAACGAAGGTGTCGTGCACCCACTCCCCTCGCGTCACACGGACCTCATCGAAGCCCGCCCGCCGCAGGGCGCGGTGCAGGGCGCGCCGAGTCTGCTCGTTCACGTGCATGACCCGTTCGAGCTCGACCCGCGGATCGGACGGCCAGCGCCGCCATCGGCCAGGCACGACGAGGCGCTGCAACCGGTACGTCACCTCGTAGACGGTCCTGGTGGGAAGGGTGTGGGCGAACACCCGGCCGCCAGGCCGCAGCACGCGGCGCACCTCCACCAGCGTGTCGTGCAGTTCCTGGGGCGTCAGGTGCTCCACCACGTCGAGCATGGTGACCAGGTCGGCCACGGCGTCGCCCAAGGGGATGCGCCGGCAGTCGGCGCCCACCACCACCGCCCGCCCGCTGCCTGCCGCCTGCAGCGTGGCCCGGGCGAACCCCAGCGCGCTGGGTGAGTACTCCACGCCCACCGCCAGCGAGGCGCCCTGGGCCACGGCCACCGGCAGCAGCTCTCCCCGGCCGGTGCCGATGTCGACCACCACGTCCCCACGACGCAGGCCGGCCCGGGCGAGCGACCACTCGTACAGCGGGTCGGGACGGGCGCCGCCGGAGGCGTTCCACTGCTCATGGCCCGCGCACCAGTGGGCGTAGTACTCCTCGTCGTAGACGCCGGGGGCGACCGCCGGTGGCGTCTCGGGGTGGGCCATGAGCCGCCGGAATCCTCGTGCCAGGGTCCTGTTCACGCTCGGCCCCTTTCCGGAACGGGTGACGTCGTGTGGTGGAGGCCGCCGCGCGCGGCGGCGGGATGCTCCCCGTCGAGGTCGAAGGCAGCCGCCATGGCGGCCAGACGGGCGGCTGCCGCCGGGACGGGCGCGTGGTGCGCGGCCACCGCCTGCCACCCCGCTGCCCCGAGGCGCGCCCGCTGCTCCGGCGCTGCGAGCAGCGCCGCCAGTGTGGCGGCGAACCGCCGTGGTGCTGCCACCACGGCGCCGGCGCCGTCGGGGAGCACGAGGCCCTCCACCCCGGCCGGCGTGGTCACCACCGGCACCCCGTGGGCCAGCGCCTCGAGGACCTTCACCTTGGGACCGCTCGATGGCGGGCAGGGAAAGGCCACCACCGCAGCGTGCTCGAGGACGTCGACCGAGCGCTCGAAGGACCCCAGCAACTCGACACCCGCGCCAGCACCGACGCCTGCCGCGTGCAGGTGCCGGCCCGCCAGCAGCAACCGCGCACCGCGCACCGTGGCACGCACCTCCGGCCAGGCCCGCAGCAGCGTGCCCAGGGCGCGCCGGTTGGGCGGCCAGGACCAGTCGGCGGCCAGGACGGCGACGGGCTCCTCCACCACCGGCAGGGGCCGGTCGGGCACCGGGTACGCGATGGGCACGACCGTGGCCGGACGGCGCAGGTGCCTCCCAACCCGTGCCGAGTAGGCGAGCACGAGCCCGGCGCGCCGCCCCACGGTGCGCTCGGCCCTCGCCATCTGGATGTCGGGTGCGCCCACCCTGCCCACGGCGCGGGCGTCGGCCAGGGCCCGGAAGTGCAACGTCCCCACCGACCGGGGAAATCGGGCGACGGCAGCGAACGACCACAGGTGGTCGGCGACGGCCACGGCGTCAGCTGCCGGCTCCCATCCGGCGCGGGCCAGCTCCCAGCGGGGACGCAGCACGGCACGCAGATGGGCACGCCACATCGGCCCCGCGTCGAACGGCTCGAACCTGCACCACTCGGGCACCGGCCTCTCGGGCGAGGACGCCGAGCGGTACCACACCCAGGCGTCCACCTCGTGGCCGAGCCGGCGCGCTCCCTCGCACCACGCCCACAGGTCGCGCCCGGCGGCCGTGCCCTCGGGGTGCGGGAGTTCGCAGGCCACCACGGATAACCTCACCGCCGACCTCCCATGCCCTCCGAGCCACGCGCGCAGCAGGCTGTGCAACCGCCGCCCTCCGGTACCCCCGTCACCGTGGTGATCGCCACGCGGGACCGTCCCCGCCTGCTGCACGACGCCCTGAGCGCCCTGCATGCGTCGCTGCGGCCCGGCGACGCGCTCGTCGTCGTGGACTCCGCCTCGCGCCAGCCGGCCGTGGCAGGGGTGGCGCGGGCGGCGGGGGCCACGGTGCTGCGCTGCGAGCGGCCCGGTACCTGCCGCGCCCGGAACGTCGGCTGGCAGGCAGCGAACACCGACATCGTGGCCTTCACCGACGACGACTGCCTTCCCGCACCGGGCTGGGTGGCCGCGCTGGCCGGCGCCCTGGAGCGATCACCGTCCGCCTCCTTCGTCACAGGTCAGGTCGTCCCCGGGTCCACGCGGCGGGCGAGGGGCGAGCTGGGCCTGTCCCTGCTGGTGTCGGACCACCCCGCCGCGTTCGGTCCCGCCAGCGATCCCGCCACCGTGGGCCACGGCGCCAACATGGCGTGGCGACGGCGAGCCCTGGCGGCCATCGGCGGCTTCGACGAGCTGCTCGGGCCCGGGTCGCCGCTGCGCGCCGCCGAGGACCACGATGCGTTCTGGCGCGCCCTGGCGGCAGGCGGCACAGGCATCTTCGAGCCGGCGGCCGTCGTGGTCCACCGGTCCTGGCGCACCCGCCGCCAGCAGGTGCGCGCCTACTACGCGTATGGCGTGGGTACGGGCGCGCTGGCAGTCAAGCGCTGGCGCCTGACCGGGCGTGCGGCGGCTGGCAGCCCACTCGGTCCCCTGCCCAGCGTCCGGCTGGCCACCCCCGAGTTGCTCTGGCGCCATGGCGTGGCGCGCATCGCCGGCAACCTGGTCCGCGGCTACGAGATGAGCGCGCTGGCCGAGACGGCGAAGCTGGCCGGCGTCGTGCACGGCGTGGCGATGGCGCGCCGGCTGCGCCTCGACCACGGCCACTTCCAGGCCGGCGACCGCATCGCAGCCACCGCCGGCGCGGGTCACCCCGACCGCCCCGCGGCCACCCGCTGCCCGGATCCTCCTCCACGGCGGGACTGAACGAGGGCGTCCCACTGGGCCTCACACCGCCACGGGCTCGCGGTGGTGCACTGCGGACGACAGCTCCTTCGGCACCGGCCCGGACCGCTCCGGCCGGCGGCGGCGCCCGGGCACGAGCGCTGCGGCCAGCGCGCCCGCCACTGCCAGCCACAGCGGCGCGGTGACGGCCCACGCCGGTTTGCCCGTCTCCACCGGTCCGGTGGCCCCACCCTCCACCGGCTCGATGCGGGCGACGGACCCCAGCAGGCCGTGCACCGCCGCCGTGACCGCCCCCGGCGTCGGGCCGCGCACCGTCACCAGGGCAGCGCCCGGCCAGCTGCCGTAGAAGAAGTCGGCCGCTGGCACGCACCGCACGGAGGCTGAGGAGGCCGCGGCGGGGGGCTCGCCGGTGACGACGCCGCACAGGGTACGGACGAGCGTCAGACCCGTGTACCCGTCGACGGGGACGTTGGCGACCGCGGGCACCCACGGCGCCACGGTCAGCAGCTCGAGCGACTGCGACGCTGCCGCCGGTGCGATGGCCAGGAGGCCCAGCCCGACCAGCGCACCGACGGCCGGGACCAGCGCCCGCGCTGCCCAGCGGCGCGGTGCCGCCAGCCGCCGCGGTACCCGCTCGCCACTGGCCGTGCCCACGGCGGCCAGCATCACCAGTGCCCACTGGGTCTGGACGGTGGACACGACGTCGTACACGGCGCAGGCCACGGCCACGGCCACGATCCCCACCAGGCACGCGGCCGCCAGCAGCCGGGCGTCGGAGCCCCGCGGCGCCCGCAGGCCGCCGGCGACCGCCACCAGGGCCGTCACCAGGACCGCTCCCCACGCCACCAGGCCGATCACGCCGACCGCCGCATAGACCATGGCATAGGCGTTGTCGAGGCCGCCGAAGGAGATCACGCCCATGTAGCCGATCCCCACGAACGGCCGGTGCGCCACCAGGGCCAGCAGGACCGGCAGCCGGTCCAGGCGGACCGACGCGGGATCGGTGGCACTGGCCGCCGTGAACGAGGAGGAGAAGAAGTTGGGGTGCACGAGCGCCACCAGGGCGAGCCCCCCGACCACTCCTCCGGTGGCGGCCACCACCCGGCGGTCGGCGGGCGCGGCCAGGGCAGCGAGGAGGACGAGGGCGATCGGTACCGCCACTTCGGCGCTGCGCGACCCCGAGAACACGAGGGCCACGACGGCGGCGGCGGGCAGGCCGTAGACCAGGCGGGCGACTGGGGCGCGGCGGGCGAGGCGGACCGCGGCCACGACTGCCAGGGGCAGCAGCACGGTCACGACCCAGCCGTACTCCAGGGCGAACTGGGCTGCCGCCTGGGCCCGCAGGTGGGTCCCGCGCTGGCTCAAGACGACGGCGCCGGGAGTGATGTAACTGGCCGGCAGGTGCTCGAAGAAGAAGTGCGACCACCCGTGACCCGTCGCCCGCTCCACGACGCCCACCACCACTGCCACGCCCAGCGCGCCCGCCACGGCCCGCACCACCCGCCACGGTCCGATGGTGCGGGCCACTGCCAGCACCACCACGTAGGCCACCAACAGGTCCACGGTGGCCAGCCAGGCGTGCAGGTCACCGGCCAGGCCCGGTCGAGGCGACAGCACGACGCCGTCGAGGAAGCCCGCGACCACGAGCAGCCCCAGCGCGCCGTGCACCGGCGTGGGGACGTAGGCGTCGAGCCGGGGCTCGTGCGCGCCACCCGCCCGCAGGACGAGGCGCGCCGCCAGCGCCCACAGCACGAGCCGGTCCACGAACAGCAGGTGCGGGCCGTAGGGCACGATGAGCGTGCCGGGCACCAGCAGCCAGAAGGCCACCAGCGTGCCGACGGCCACCTCCAGGCGTGCCGCCAGCGCCAGCGCGACGCCCGCGAGCGCGAGGAGGAGGTCTCCCGGCGCCCCCATCTCAGCCGCGCCCTGGACGCAGGTTCCGGCGGAGCTGGACGCCCACGAAGCCGGCGAGCAGTCCCAGCACCCCGAGCCCCAGTCCGTCGGTGGCCACGTCCGCCACCGACGGCCCGACCGCCACGGCAGGCGTCGCCGGGTCCACCACGCTCAGGCTGTAGCGATCGTGCTCGGCCACGCCGGTCGCCGCGACCTCACGTGCGACGAAGGCGTGCAACTCGTCGGCCACCGCCGTCGACAGCCGGCGCGCCCCCGCCGGCGTGGACCAGCTCGCCTGCACGCGCAGCAGCAGTGATTCCTCGGGCACCTCCGGGACCACCGATTGGAGAACTGCGGACACCGGCAGGCCCAACCGGGCGGCGACCGGGCCCGCGATGGCCTCCGTGCCGACCAGGCCCGCGTACTTGATCCGCAGCACGTCGAGCTTCAAGACGGTGCCCTCCTGGCCGGCCGTCGCCAGCTGGTACGGGTCGTCGATGAGCAGGGTCGTACTGCTCGTGTAGTGCGTCGGCCGGGCAAGCGTGGCCAGCGCACCCGCCACCAGGCCCACGACCGCCACCACGACCGCCAGCCGCAGCGCGCGGCCGGGGCGCACCCACAGCGCCCGCCAGACCTGCTCCGCCCGAGGACCGGGCCCCGTCACTGCACCGCCCGCCCCCGCGGCAGCAGTCGTGCCGGCGGGGACGGACCCGGCACGTGACGTGCCGGCCGTGCCGATGGGCACGGTCCCGACGGACGATCCCGCCGCGCCGGCTGCCGTCCCGCCGTCCCCATTTGACTCGTCGCCGGTCGCCCCACCGGCAACACCGGCCCAATTCCCCGGATCGGGACCTTCGGCCCCTCGGGGACCGCCGTCGGGCCGCCGATGCGTGGTTCGAGACCCGACGGCCACTCCTCCAGCACCGTCGGGCGGAACGGTCCGACCTCCCGATGCACGCGATCCTTCGACCCCCACGTACCCGGAACGTCGCCGGTGCGGCCGTCTTGCGGCGGGCACGGGCCAGGCGTCCCGCGATGGCCGGGTCCGCCGCCGTGCTGGTGGGCCTCGCCCTCGGCGCGTGGGCGCTCGTGCCCGCCACCGCTGGTGCCGCACCGGTCCGTGCCAGAGGCGCCGCCCCGACATCGGCCGCGCTCGCTCCCCCCGGGGTCCACAGGTCCGGGCAGCGCCTCGGCGGGACCAGCGCCGGCGTCCCGGGCGGGCCGCCCCAGGCACCGGGCAGGCCGCCGGCCGGTGGCAGCGCAGGGCCGGACGGGGGCGCGACCGCGGCCGCAGCGGTCGGGACCGCCGCCGGGACCCCGACCGGCCCGTTGCCGGCACCGCAGAACCTGCTCACCGGTACGCAGTCGGCCTTCGACGGGACCACCGGCGGCTGGTCCGCTGCCAAGGCCACCGTGTCGTGGGTCGCCAGCCCTGCCCTGTCGGCGGCCGGTTCCCTCGAGGTGACGGCGACCAGCGACCAGAACTGCTCCGCCTGGTCAGGGCTGCCCGGGCACGGCGGGCTCACGCCGGCATCCGCCGGCACCTTGTACGCCGGATGGGCCACCGTCCAGGCCACAGACACCTCGCTCGTCGTCGCGCCGGCCGTGGCGTTCTTCGACGCCAGCGGCAACCCCCTCACCGTCGTGTGGGGCCAGGGCATGCAGGCGACCACCGGGTCGTGGACCGCGCTGGCGCCAGCAGCCGGCATCGCCCCACCGGGCACGGTGGCCGTCGCCGTGGGCATCGTGGTCTACAGCACGACGCCCGGACCGGCCCTCGACGTCGCCGCACCGTGGCTGACGGGCACCACCATCGCGGGCCAACCCCCCGTGCACGGGCCGCTGCACGTGTCGGGCAACCGCATCGTGGACGGCAGCGGCCACCCGGTCGTGCTGCGCGGCGTCGTCATGAACGAGCTGGAAGCTTCCGCACACGTGAGCTGGCTGACCCAGGCCACCGTGGCCCAGGCACGCCAGTGGGGGGCCAACGTCGTACGCGTCCCGCTGGGCGAGCAGCTTTGGCTCACCAGCAGTTGCGACTACGACCCGGGGTACGTGCAGGCCGTCGACCAGGTGGTCGGCTGGATCACCTCGCTGGGCATGGTGGCGCTGCTCGATCTCCATTACGGCGCCGTCGGCACCGGGTGCCCGCCGGCCGGCCCGCAGCTCATGGCCGACGCCCCGAACTCGGTCACCTTCTGGAGCCAGGTGGCCGCCCGCTACGCTGCCAACCCCTTGGTGGCCTTCGACCTGTTCAACGAGCCGCACGACATCTCCGACGCCGTCTGGCTCAGCGGCGGGTGGGTCACCGCAGGGCCGGCCCCGTTCCAGGCCGCCGGCATGCAGCAGCTCTACGACGCGGTGCGCGGTGCCGGCGCCCGCAACCTGGTCGTCGTGAGCGGCAACGATTGGGCCAACACCCCGCCGGCCACCTTGCTGCATGGCACCGACATCGCCTACGCCGTGCACGTCTACACGTGCCCCGGCAGCTCGCTCGCCTCCTGCAGCGGGCCGAACCCTGACGACCCGTCACCCATCCTGTCGCAGTGGCGGACCCTGGCCGGCCAGGTGCCCGTGCTGGTGACCGAGTTCGGCTGGCCCAGCGCCTACGACGGCACCTACAACGCCAACGTGATCGCCTACGCCAACGCCCAGGGCTGGGGCTGGACGGCGTTCACGTGGGTTGCTCCCAATACCGGACCCTGGTCGCTGGTGGCGAGCGCCATCCCCGGGGGGCCGGCGGAGCCGACCCCGGCCGGCATCCCGGTGCTGCGGGCCCTGGCCAGCGCCGGCTGAACGGCCGCAGCGCTCGCAGCCGGCACACGGATGCGGCGCCGGCCAGCGCACGGTCTGCGCCCGTGCCCACACCGTGGGCTGGCGCCGGACCCGGCCAGAGAGAGCTCCGATGGGCCGCAAGCGCCGGCTGGAGCGCCCGTTCCCCTGTACGAGCCTCTGTCCGAGCTCGACGCCACCCAGTCGTCGCCCACCCGGCACCGCCCGAGGCCTGTTCGGCTGCGGTCGCCACGATGCGGACCCCGGGAGCAGCCGGGGCGGTACCCGGGCGCGCCGCTGGCCACCGACACCACGATGCCTGCACCCACACCGCCAACCGATTGGGCCACCGCGACGGCCACCAGCCGGGCCCCGCGGGGCGCGCCGCTGGTGTCCGTGGTGCTGCCAACTCACGACCGGCCGCGGCGATTGGCGGGCGCGGTGACCTCAGTCCTGATGCAGACCTACCGGGCTGTCGAGCTCCTGGTCATCGACGACGGGTCCGCGGTCGAGGCAGCGGGGATCGTCGAGCGCGCCGCCCGGGGGGACCGCAGGGTGCAGGTCGTGCGCTTCCCCGAGCCCCGGGGCGCAGCCGCCGCCCGCAACGCCGCCTTCGAACGTGCCAGCGGCGAGCTGGTCGCCTTCCTCGACGACGACGACCGCTGGATGCCCGACAAGCTCGAGCGCCAGGTTGCCTACCTCGACGACCACCCCGAGGTCGGCATCCTCACCACCGACTTCCTCGTGCTGGACGAGGCCAGAGGGGACCAGCCGGTCCGCTACCGCGGACCGCACCAGCTGCGGGCAGAGCACCTGCTGTGGTTCAACCTGCCCGGCACCTTCATGTGCGCCATGGTCCGGCGTGACGCGGTGGGCCCCGAGCTGTGGCTGGACGAGACCTTCCCCAGCGTGGAGGACTGGGACCTGTTCGTGCGCTGCGCCCGGCGGACCGAGGTCGGCGTCCTGCCCGAAGCCCTCGCCCTGCAGGTCCTCCACGGCGAGGGCCGGCTGTCGGATCCCGCTTCGAAGCTGCGGGGCTTGCAGGCCTTCGAGCGCCGGCACGCGCCGGCCATGTCGCCAGCGTGCCTGGCGTTCCTGCGCGCCCATCAGCGCATGGAGCAGGGCACCGGCTGGCGCAAGCGGGCGAACGTCGCCCGCTCGCTGCTGACCCGGTCCCCGGCCGCCTCCGCCCTCCTCCTCGCCGAGCAGTCCGCCCGCCAGCTGGCCCGTCGGCACCGGGACCCTGGCCTGGTCGACCGGGTGCTGGTGCAGCTCCTCGATCGCGGCCTCGGCACCTGGCGGCTCCCGCCGACGTCCCGGAGCGGCTCGGCTCGACGCGCGCTGCAGCCGGCCGATCCGGGCCCGGTCCGCGGTGGCGGAGCGGACGATCCCCCCACCGTCCGCGCCAGCGCCGCGGCGGGCCCCGCGCGCGCCGTGCGGCTCCTCGGGGTGCGGCTCGACGACGTGACCCACGAGGAGGCGGCGGCGCGCATCGTGGCTGGAGCCGCCGCCGGCCGCGGTGGCTGGGTCGTCACGCCCAACGTCGACGTCCTGCGCCAGCTTCGGCGCGATCGGGACTTCGCCCGCCTGGCGGAGCAGGCCGACCTGTCCCTCGCCGACGGCATGCCCCTCGTGTGGGCCAGCAGGATCCAGGGAACGCCCCTGCGCGGTCGCGTGGCGTGCTCGGAGCTGATCTTCCCGCTGACGAGGGCCGCGGCGGCGGCCGGGGTGTCGATGTTCCTCCTGGGCGATACCGAGGACACCGCCCGCGCTGCTGCCGCCCGCCTCTCCCAGCACGCACCGGGACTCACGATCGCTGGCATGTACTCCCCCCCACTGGGCTTCGAGCACGATCCCGACGAGCTCGACCGGATCGTCGCCGCGCTCGAGGCCTCCCGGCCCGGCATCGTGGTGTGCGCCTTGGGGACGCCCAAACAGGAGCGGCTCATCGCCGAGCTGCGCCCACGGTTCCCGGCCACGTGGTTCCTGGGTGCCGGCGCCACGTTGGCCATGGTGTCGGGGCGGACCCCGCCGGCACCGGCCTGGATGCGCCGAGCAGGCATGGAGTGGGTCCACCGCCTGCGCCTCGAGCCGCGGCGGCTCTCCGGTCGCTACCTCTGGCGCGACGCACCGTTCGCCCTCAACCTGCTCGTGCACAGCGCACGGGTCCGTTGGCACAGCAGCGCCTGCCGACGGCATGGCGCGGGTCCGGTGCCGCCGGTGGCGGCGGGCGACGCCTGGTGCCAGTGACCGCCGTGCCGACCGAATCCGCGTCACAGCACCAACTCGCCCACGAGCCGGCCCGCAGGCCTGCGCACCATGGCACCTGCGACCCCGCCGACGTTCCCCCTGGCGGCAGGCTGGCGGCTGCGGGCGGCGGCCGGTCTCTCCACGTGCGGCTGGCCACCTGGGACGACGAGCCCGCGGTCGGGGGCCAGGGCGTGTACGTGAGCGGGCTGCGCCGCGCCCTGACCGAACGCGGAGTCACCGTGACCACCGTCGCCGGCAGGGGACCGGAGGCGCTGTCCGTCCGCCGGATCACCGGGCGGGGCCATCTCGACCTCTCCCTCGCGCTCAACTGCTCGCCGTCCCTGCTGACCGACGGTGCACCCGACGTCGTCCACGTATCGGGTGGACCCGGAGGGCTGCAGGTGCTGCGGCGCTTGCCGGTCCCTGTCGTGTACACCGCACACCACACCCATGCCCAGTCCTCGGGCTGGCGCGCGTTGCGGCGTGCCGCAGCACGGGTCGAGGCTGCCAGCTACCGCCGCGCCGTGGTCGTGGCGGCCGTCTCCGCATCCACGGCACGGGCCCTCCTGTCCATGGGCATCGACGCCGACCGCGTGGTTGTCGTCCCCCCCGGCATCGTGCCGCCAGCCCGGCCGCCCGGCAGCGAACGCGACCACCGGCGCATCCTGTTCGTCGGGCGCCTGACGCCGGAGAAGGGGCCGATGGATGCCGTTGCCGCCATGCACCAGGTGGCGGCGACCGTGCCAGGCGCCCACGGCGTGGTCGTGGGCTCCGGTCCACTGGCCCGCCAGGTGGTGGCGGCGGCACACGCCGGGGGCCACGTCGCTGTCCTGGGGCGGATCGACGACGGCGGCCTCGCCGCCGAGTACTGGCGCGCCGGCGTGGTGCTCATGCCGTCCCGGTTCGAGGGGCTGGGCATGGTCGCACTCGAAGCCATGGCCGCCGGCGCCGTGGTCGTGGGCTACGACGTCGACGGGCTGCGGGACGCGGTGGGCGACTGCGGCGTGCTCGTGCCCGCAGGCGACGTCAGTGCCCTGGCCCGCGCCTGCCGGCTGCTCGTGAGCGATCCGGTGCGGCGCGACGAGCTCGCGGCCCGGGGGGAGGAGACGGTGCGGTGCCAGTGGTCCTGGGCCCGCTGCGCCGAGCGCATGGAGGAGCTGTACCGGTCCGCCCTGGCCTGAGCGGACAGCGCCGCTCAGGCCAGGGCCCGCCGGTACACGTCGAGGGTCTGCTCGGCCGTCGCCCGCCACGAGTAGCGGGCAACCCGCTCGGTGCCGGCGGCCACCAGGGCGGCGCGCCGCTGCGGGTCGTCGAGCACGCTGGCGAGGACCGAGGCCAGCGACCGCGGATCGAAGGGATCGAACCAGGCGGCCGCCTCGCCGTAGATCTCGGGCAGGCACGACGCACGCGCCGCGGCCACCGGCAGGCCGTGGGCCATGGCCTCGAGCCCTGGCAGGCCGAATCCTTCCGACAGCGACGGGAACACGAAACACGTCGCATGCCGGTAGAGCCACACCAGCTGGCCGTCGCTCACCGCGCCGGGGAAGGCCACCCGTGCGGCGAGCGGCCCGGAGGCCACCCGTGCCTGCAGGGCGCGCTGGAACGCATCGGGCCTTCCCGCGACGACCAAGCGCACGTCGTCGTGGCCCGGACCGAGCAGGCCGAGGGCGTCCAGCACGACCTGGAGGTTCTTGTGGGGGTAGGCGTTGCCGACGAAGAGCACGAAGCGACCGCCCACGCCGGTCACGGGCTCGGGGCGCGCCGTCAGCACGCCTGGTGCCTCGTAAGTGACCGTCATCCCACCAGGGGGCGCGCCGAAGGCAGCGGCCAGCTGATCGGCCGTCCAGCGCGACGGGACCAGCACGTGCCGAGCACGGTGCACCGCGGCCCGAGCCACCATCCTGCCCACATGGAACTTCACCTCGTAGCGGAGCCGGCGCGCCGGCGCGAACCCGACCACGTTGCGCACCCGCTGCATGGTCAGGTCGTGCACCGTCACCACGAACGGCACCCGGCACCCGATGGGCACGGTGAAGTGGGGGAAGTGCACGAGGTCGGGAGCGAGGCGCCGGATCACGCCAGGCAGGAGCCGTTGCTCGGCCAGGCTGTAGGGCGGCGCCTCGGCCACCACGGCGCCCACGTTGGCTCCAGGTGGGCGCCAGGTCGCTGCCTGCTCCCGGCGCAACAGGACGAGGTACTCGTTCGAGCCGTCCAGTTCGGCCAGTTCGGCAAGCAGATGGGTCGTGTAACGGCCGATGCCGGTCCAGGCAAGCATCCGGCCGTCGACCACGATCCGCACCGGGCGCACGGTACCAAGACCCGCGCCGCACCGAGGGCCACGACAGGGTCCGTCAGCCCCTCGGCGCGCCCACCAGGTCCGGTCGTGCCCTGTACCACGCCACGGTGGCGGCCAGGCCCTCCTCGATCGAGTGCCGAGGCTGCCAACCGAGGCGAGCGCGCGCCTTGGCGGAGCTGAGGAATTGGTGGCGGATCTCCCCCGGGCTGTGCCCCAGCACTTCGGGCTCGATCTCCACGCCCACCGCCGCCGTGATGCGCGCCACCATGTCGAGCACGCTGAGCGGCTCGTCGTTCGAGAAATTGAACGCCTCACCGCGTGCGGTCCCCTCCAGCACGTGCTCGGCCAGTCGCAGGTAGGCCTCTGCCGCGTCCTCCACGTAGAAGTAGTCCCGTACCAGCGACCCGTCCGATCGGATGAGGGGACGCTCGCCCCACAGCAACGATCGGATCGTGCCCGGCACCAGCCGGCTCCAGTTGAGATCACCGGGGCCGTAGAGGTTGCCACAGCGCGTGACGCACACCGGCAGGTCGTAGGTGGCGGCGTAGGTGAGCGACAGGATGTCGGCGCACGCCTTGGAGGCGTCGTAGGGATGGCGCGCCAGCAAGGGCGCGTCCTCGGTGTACGGCAGCTGGTCCTGCTCGCCATAGGCCTTGTCGGACGAGGCCACGAGCACGGCTCGCACGCTGGGGCTCCGGCGGCAGGCGTCGAGCACGTGGTAGGTGCCGCGGATGTTGGACTCGAACGTGGACAGCGGCTCACGGTTGGCAACAGGGACGAGCGTCTGGGCCGCCAGGTGGAACACCGTGTCGACCTCGTACTCGTTGATGGCCCGCACCAGGGCCTCCAGGTCGTCGAGCGCGGCGCGCACGACCACCAGCCGGGTGCGGTCAGCGGCCTCCCACAGGTGCGAACCGGGCACGGTGTCGCGCACGAGGGCCACCACTTGCGCCCCGCGCGCTTGCAATGCGGCCACCACCCACGAACCGAGCAGGCCCGTCGCGCCCGTCACCAGGGCGCGCCGCGAACGCCAGGCGGACGCCGTCTCCCCGCCATCGCCGCCTGGCGGCACGCCGCCAGGCGGCGGGTTCACCGGCCGCGACACGGCGACGATGCCCCACGGAGTCGTCCACCGACCACGGCGGGAATGGTAGATGCTCGGTCGACGACCCGGCTGACCTCGGATCCCACAGCCAAACAGCGGCGAGGTGCGGTGGGCGCAACAGGACTCGAACCTGTGGCCTCAGCCGTGTGAAGGCTGCGCTCTGACCAACTGAGCTATGCGCCCGCTGGCGGCGATGCTACCGGAGCCGCGACGGTCCGGGTGCCAAACGGCCGGCGTCATGACCCGTTGCCAGGGTCCGGCGTCATGACCCGGTGACCGGGTCCGGTGACCGGACCCGAGCTACGTGGTCCCGATCGGGGCCACCTCGTCGAATCCCAGGGCGGCCTCCAGCGCGGCAGCCGATCGGATGACCGCAAGATCCGCGTGCTGAGGGCCGACGAGCTGCAGCCCGATCGGAACGCCCTGGGCGGAGCGGCCGGCGCACACGGTGGCCGCAGGCGAGCGCGTCAGGTTGAACGGGTAGGTGAAGCGCACCCAGTTCGCGTCGGGCTGGCCGTTGACGAAACCCTGCCCGTCCATCGCCCGAGGTGGCGGTGCGGCCGCGCAGGTCGGCGTCAGCAACAGGCGAACCTCACGGAACAATTCCACCAACCGGAGGTTGAGCCGGTGGCAGGCGTCCTCCGCCCGCACGACGTCCACGGCGCGCAGATGCTCGGCCGCGTACTCCACCTGCGCGGCGAGCAGCGGATCGACCTGTGCCCAGGATGCCTCGGCGCGGAACCGCTCCAGTGTGCGCAGGTTGTACGCCATCGTGAGCGTGAGCCATTCCTCCACTGGGTCGTGGTCGAAGACGGCGTCGACCTCGACCACCTCGACGCCCAACCCCTCCGCCACCGCCACGGCGCGCTCGCAGACGGCCCGCACCTCGGCGTCGAGGGGCGCGTAGCCAAGGGTGGGCGACCAGGCGACGCGGACCGGCAGCTTGGGGTCGTCCAGCGCGGCGGGCCACGACGCCTCGGGGCGGGGCAGGGACCGCAGGTCGGTCGGATCGGGCCCGACGGCGACATCGAGGGCAGCCACCACGTCCGCCATCCGCCGCGCCAGCACCCCGCGGGTGGAGAGGTGGTGCCAGTCGGGCGGCTCGGCACCACCCGAGGGCACCCGGCCCAACGACGGCTTGAACCCGCTCAACCCGCAGCACGACGAGGGGATGCGGATCGACCCGCCACCGTCGGAACCGGTGGCGAGCGGCACCATCCCGGCGGCCACGGCCGCTGCGGACCCGCCCGAGGAGCCACCGGGCGTGTGGTCGAGGTTCCAGGGGTTGGCCGTCGGCCCGAACACGACGTTGGTGGTGTCGGCCTTCCAGCCCAGTTCCGGGGTGTTGGTCTTGCCCACCACCACGCACCCTGCCGCCTTGAGGCGCGACACCAGCGGGGAGTCGGCCCGTGCCGGGGGATCCTGCGCGAAGAGCGCTGAGCCGTGGGTCGTGGTGAAACCCTCGGCATCCTCGAGGTCCTTCACCGCGAGCGGCAGCCCGGCGAGCGGGCCCGGGTCCTGGCCGGCAGCCACCTGGGCGTCGATGGCGGCGGCGTCGCGCAGTGCCCGCTCCCCGTCGACCGCCACGAACGCGCCAATGCGTCCGTCGAGGGCCTCGATCCGCTGGAGGGCATGTGCCACCAGCTCGCGGGCGCCAATCGTGCCCGCACGGACCTGCTCGGCCAGCAGGGTGAGTGGCTCGCGTCGGAAGTCCATACCCATGGGCGTAGCACGCACCAGCACCGCGTGCCGGGCGGGGCGGCGCGATCGGTGGACGGCAGGCGCCCGACCCCCGCACCTGCCGGATGCCCGCACGTGCCGACACCCCGACGTCGTGCCCGGTGGGTGCCGGTAGCCTGGTGAGGTGCCCGCCGAGCAGCAGGCCGGAGACGTCGTGCCCCGGTTGACGTTGTCCCAGCGCATCCTGGCCGCGCTCCCCCAGCTGCGGCCCCCACCCGAGCCCGAGCCCGAGTCGGTGCGTCGCGCCCGCCGGGCCGCTGGCAGCAGCGCCGCCGCCGGCGCACGGCGGGGCACCGCGCCGGCCACCGACAGCGCGGGGTCTGCCGGCGCCGCAGGGACGGCTGCCCCTGCCGATACGGCCACGAGCACCGGCACTCCAGCTCCGGGGGGCTCGCTCCGGCGGCGGCTGCGCGCCGCCATGATCGAGCCTGCGGCCGAGCAGTCCTCCGGGCGCCCGGCTCACACCGACGAGCTCGCGGAGGTGCCCAGCAGCGAGTTGGTGCGCCGCATCAAGGAGCTCGACGACCGGGAGCGGCTGTTCGCACTGTTCACGGCACCCCTGGGCGCGGCGGTGGCCGCCATGGTCACGGCTCTGGCGCTGGTGTACAACCCCGCCACCGGCAAGAACCACGCCAGCCCGGGGCTCATCCTGCTCGAGGGTGGCGTGCGCCTGCTGCTGGCCGTGGTGGTGCTCGTCGCTGCGCTGGTCCGGCGACGCTCCCTGGTCAGCTGGTCGATGCTGTTCCTCGGCACCTCCATGGGATTCCCACTGGCGCTTCCGTTCTTCGGCATCGGCGGCTGGATGATCTGGCGCACCTACAAGATCCAGCGGGTGCTCTCTACCCGCCCGGATGCCCCCGACCGCTACCGCCGTCGCGCTGCCCCGGCGCGCCGGGCAGCCGCGCCCCGGTCGCCACGCGACGGCGCAGCGCGCGGGGCGGCCGCCGGGAGGAAGGCGTTCACACGACGGGGCACGTCCGCACCGCCGAGCGGCCCGGCCCCCTCCAAGCGCTACACGCCGCCTTCACCCAAGCGGCCGCGCCCGTCGGCCTCCGGCTAGCCCGGCTCCCGCGTCATCTGGCCACGACGCGCCGCCGCGCGGTCGGGGCTGGTGGACTGGTCGACCAGTCGTTCGGATCGGTCGATCAGCAGGGCCGAGCGCAGCAGCCGGAGGATCTCCTGGCGGCGACGCACCAGCGACCGGGCAGTGGGCTCGTCGCCCAGCGCGCGCAGCACCTCGACCTCGGTCACCATGCCCACCACGGTGGAATAGATGGCCAGGAGCAGCAGCCGGGGTTCGTGGCGGCGCATGTGCCCGGCGTCCATCTCGGCTTGCAGGAACGAGGCGGCCCGAGCCACCAACGGCTCGAGTGCCTCCACCAGCCGGGTAGCCGCCGGTGGTCCCAATCGCCCCACCTCGCGCACCAGGCCGAGCAGCTCCGGGCGTGCCGCGGCCAGGCGGAACACCGAACGGACGACGGCTTCCACCCGGGCCCACCCCGTGCCGGCCCGAGCCAGCGCCGCCTCGAGCGCGTCGGCCAGTTCGCCCGCCGAACGGTCGATGACAGCCTCGAGGAGCGCCTCTTTCGAGGGGTACCAGTACAGGATCGACTGCTTGCGCACGCCAAGCTGCTCCGCCAGGGCATCGAGGGAGGTCGCCTCGTACCCCCTGGACCCGAACGATGCCAGAGCGGCGTCGAGGATGCGCCTGGCAGTGTCCGGACGGCGGGCGCGCCCGGCCGCCGCCCTGCCCACCCCGTCATCGGCCACGGTCGACCCCTCCATCTACCATATGGTAGACAAGGACGCGTGACGGACGCTGCCGCAGCACCGCCCCTCGGACCCCTGGCGCAAATCCTCGACGGCAGGCGCGTCTTCGTCACCGGCGGCACCGGCTTTCTCGGCACCGCTCTGGTGGAGCGCCTGCTGCGGTGCGTGCCGGGCTGCCACGTGACCGTGCTGGTCCGCCCTACCCGCCGCCTCGACGCCGCGGCGCGCGCCACGCGCGAAATCGTGCGCAACGACTGCTTCGACCGTCTGCGCACCGAACTGGGCAACCGCTTCGAGGAGTACGTGGCCGCCCGGCTGCAGGCGGTGGCGGGCGACGTCGGACAGGACGGCCTCGGCCTCGACGACGCGGGACGGACGGCACTGGCCGCGGCCGACGTGGTCGTGCACTCCGCCGCCACCGTCGCCTTCGACGCACCCCTCGACAGCGCGGTCGAGATCAACCTGCTCGGACCGGCGAGGGTTGCACGCGCCATCGCGTCGGTGGCCGACCGGCGCGCCGCGGCACACCCAGGCGCGCCAGCCACCCACCTGGTGACGGTGTCCACCGCCTACGTGGCCGGCACGCACCAGGGCGAGGCCACGGAGGTGCTGGCGAGCCACGCCCTGCGTTCCGGGGCCCGGCCACGCACGCACACCACGGTCACCACCGAGGTGGACGTGCCGGCGGAGGTCGCTGCCGCCCGGCGGCTCCGGGCGGATCTCGAGGCGGAGTCCAGGCGACCCGAGCACCTCGCGCGCTTCACCAAGGCGGCCAGGCACGAGCTGGGTGCGGCCGGCACGCATCTGCTCGCCGAACGAGCTGAGAAGCTGCGCGACGAGTGGGTCCGCTCCCGCCTGGTCGAGGCAGGCCGGGCACGCGCCCAGGCGCTGGGGTGGCCCGACGCCTACGCCTTCACCAAGGCCCTGGGCGAGCGTGCGCTGGTCGACGCCGTCGAGCCGGGCACGGCGGACGGTGGCATACCGCTCACGGTGGTGCGCCCGTCGATCATCGAGTCGGCTCTGGCCGAGCCGCGCCCGGGCTGGATCCGAGGCTTTCGCATGGCGGAGCCCATCATTGTCTCCTACGCCCGCGGACTCCTGCAGGAATTCCCCGGCATCCCCGAAGGCGTCATCGACGTGATCCCCGTCGACCTCGTGGTCGCGGCCATCATCGCCATCGCAGCTGCAGGCCCTGACCCGGCGGGCCCGTCGTGCTACCACGTGGCCTCGGGCGTGCGGAACCCGCTGCGCTACGGCCAGCTGGTGGACCTCGTGCAGTCGTGGTTCACGGAGCACCCCCTCTACGACGCCGACGGCCAGCCCATCGTGGTACCGGAGTGGTCGTTCCCCGGCCGTGGGCGCGTCCAGCGCCAATTGCAGCGTGCCACCCGAGCCCTGGGGCTCCTCGAGCGACTGCTCGGGGCGTTGCCCGTACGCGGCGAGCGCGCCGAGCTGGCAGCGCGCATCGAGGAGCGCCGCACCCAGGCCGAGCGCGCCCTGGGGTACGTCGAGCTCTACGGCGCCTATACCGAGACCGAGGCCCGCTTCCGCGTGGACCGGCTCCTCGCACTGTGGAACCGGCTCCACGACGCCGACCGCGCCGCGTTCTGCTTCGACCCCGCCGCCGTGGACTGGCGGTCCTATGTCCATGACGTCCACCTGCCCTCGGTGGTCGAGCACGCCCGCGTGCGCACCACGCCGGCGCGCTCGGCCGTCGCGTCCAGGCCCGACCGGGCCCGCCGGGCCATCCTGGCACCGGGGCGCCACCTGGCGGCCTTCGATCTCGAGAACACCCTCGTGGCTTCCAACGTGGTGGAGTCCTACGCCTGGCTGGCCACCCGCCACCTGCCGGCAAGCGCACGCGCCCGTCTCGTCGCCCGCATCCTGCGCGACGCGCCCGGCCTGCTCGCGCTGGACCGGCGTGACCGGGGCGACTTCCTGCGCAGCTTCTACCGCCGCTACGAGGGGGCGCCCCGGGCGCTGCTGCGCGACGATGCCCGCGAGCTGTTCCACCACCTCCTGCTGGCAAAGTCGTTCCCGGCCGGCATCGCCCGGGTGCGGCGCCACCGCCAACTCGGTCACCGCACCGTGCTGATCACGGGCGCGCTGGACTTCGTGGTCGAGCCGTTGCGGCCACTGTTCGACGAGGTGGTGTGCGCCGAGCTCGGCACCGACGGCGAGGGCCGGCTCACGGGGCGCCTCGAGGTGCTGCCCCCCACCGGCGAAGCCCGCGCCCTGGCCCTGGCGGCCTACGCCGAGCGCGAAGGCTTGGACCTGGGCGAGTCGGTGGCCTACGCGGACTCGGCCTCCGACCTGCCCCTGCTCGAGTGCGTGGGCTTCCCCGTGGCGGTCAACCCCGAGGCCAAGCTGGCCGCCATCGCCCGGCGCCGAGGCTGGCACGTGGAGCACTGGGCCGCGGCCGGTGGCGGCAGCCGGCCGCTTTTGCCCCTGGGGCCGGTCGACCGCGGGGTGTCCCGGTGGTGGGCCCGCCTCGAGCACACCCTCGACGACCTGCTCGGCGCAGCGGGAGCCGGTGCCGGCGGGTCCGGGGCCGACGCGTCCTCCCACGCGCTCGGTGGTGGCCGGCACCGCCGCGTCGACCTGGGAGGCGGACGGTGAGGGCGCTGGTGTTCGAGCGCAACGTGGCGCGCTTTGCCGCCTCACGGGTGGCCAGCGTCCTCGTTGGCTCGGGCCGTGGGGCGGGCGTCGGCCCCCTGCGCCTCGGTGACCTCGACCCACCCGAACCACCCGGGCCGGGCTGGCACCGGGTGAGGCCGCTGCTGTCGGGCATCTGCGGCTCGGACCTCGCCACCGTGGACGGCACCAGCTCGCGCTACTTCGAGGACCTGGTGAGCTTTCCGTTCGTGCCCGGCCACGAGGTGGTGGGCGTCGTCGACGCGGTGGCACCCGGCACGGTCGACGGCGTCGCCGAGGGCACGCGGGTCGTGCTCGAGCCCGTGATCGGTTGCATCCCCCGGGCCGTCGACCCGCCGTGTTCGGCGTGTGCCGAAGGCCGAACGGGCAATTGCGAGCGCGTCGCCTTCGGGCAGCTCGAACCCGGCCTCCAGATCGGGTACTGCGCGGACACCGGTGGTGGCTGGTCGGCCGCGGGGCTCGTGGCGCACACCGTGCAGCTGCACCCGGTGCCCGATGCCTTGAGCGACGAGGATGCCGTCATGGTGGAGCCGACGGCCTGCGCCGTCCACGGTGCGTTGCAGGCGAACGTGCAGGCCGGGGACGTCGTCGCCGTGGTGGGCGCCGGCACGCTGGGGCTGGCCACGATCGCCGCGCTCCGGCGGTTCAGCGAACCGGGCACGCTGCTGGCCGGCGCCAAGCACCCGCACCAGCGCCGGCTGGCCGAGGCGCTCGGCGCCGATGGCGTCGTCACCCCCCAACAGCTGGCACGTGCCGTCCGCCGGCGCACCCGGTCCCTGGCGATCTCCTCCCACTTGACCGGCGGTGCAGACGTGGTGGTGGACTGCGTGGGCAGCGCCGAGTCCATCGCCCAGTCGCTCGCCATGGTCCGGCCTCGAGGCCGGGTGGTGCTGATCGGCATGCCGGGCCGCACCACGGTGGACCTGGCACCCCTCTGGCACCGCGAGGTGCAGCTGGCCGGCGCCTACGCCTACGGCGTCGAGGATGGTCCGCACGGCGGCAGCGTGCGCACCTTCGACCTGGCGTTCGAGCTGGTGCAGGCAGCCGGACTCGGCCGGCTGGTGTCGGCCCGCTACCCGCTGGAGCGCTTCGAGGAGGCACTGGCCCACGCCGGTGCTGCGGGCCGGCGCGGTGCGGTCAAGGTCGTCTTCGACGTGCAGGCCCGCGCCCGGAAAGGACAGGTCCCATGAGCCCGAGACCCGGCTTCGTGCTGGAGGTGGACCGCTCGAGCCCGCCGACGCTGTTCTGGCACGGCGAGGGGTTCCGCCTCGAGCGCCTCCCCGAGGGCAGCCGCGTCGTCTATCCGCCAGAGCCCCTGCCGGCGCTGGCCGACCCGGTGGGTGCCATCCGCCACGCACTCGAGCACCCCCTGGGCGACAGCCAGCCGCTGTCGTCGCTGCTGCGGCCCGGCATGCGCCTCACCATCGCATTCGACGACGTGTCGCTGCCGCTGCCACCCATGCGGCGCCCCGACGTGCGCCAGCTGGTGATCGAGCAGGTCCTGGACATGGCAGCCGCCGCCGGCGTGGACGACGTGGTGCTCGTGGCCGCCTTGGCCTTGCACCGGCGGATGACCGAAGGCGAGCTGCGCCACGCGCTCGGGGACCGGATCTATGACGCCTTCGCGCCCCACGGCCTCCTGCAGCAGCACGACGCCGAGGATCCAGCCAACCTGGTCCATCTGGGGCACACGGATCTGGGCGAGGACGTCGAGCTCAACAAGCGGGCGGCCACCAGCGACCTGCTCGTGTACGTGAACATCAACCTCGTGGCCATGGACGGTGGCCACAAGTCGGTGGCGACCGGCCTGGCCAGCTACCGCAGCCTCCGCCACCACCACAACGCCCAGACCATGCGCCACAGCCGGTCGTTCATGGACCAGCACCGCAGCGAGCTGCACTCGTCGAACTGGCGCATGGGCCGGCTGATCGCGGCCCAGGGCGTCAAGGTGTTCCAGATCGAGACCACCCTCAACACCGACACCTTCCCCGAACAGTTCCGCTTCCTCCAGCGCCGCGAATGGGAATGGTCGGCGCGTGACCGGGCGGCGTTCGTGGCCAGCTCGGCGGCACTGGCGCGCACGCCCGAGCGCGTCAGGCGAGCCGTCTTCCACGCCATCAAGGCGCCGCACCGGCTGACGTCGGTACAGGCCGGCGAGGTGGAGGCGGTGCACGAACGCACCACCGAGCACGTCCACCGCCAGCAGCTGGTCGTGGTGGAAGGGCAGTCGGACGTGCTCACCATGGGCCTGCCTTACATCTGCCCCTACAACGTCAACTCGATCATGAACCCCGTCCTGGTGGCGTGCCTGGGGCTGGGCTACTTCTTCAACCTCTACCGGGGCAAGCCCCTGGTGCGGGAGGGCGGTGTCGTCATCCTCAGCCACCCGACCCCGTGGGCCTTCCACCCCGGGCACCACCCGAGCTACATCGACTTCTTCGAGCAGGTGCTGACCGAGACCACCGATCCGGTGGGCATCGGCAAGTACGAGGAATCCTTCGCCACCGACCCGTGGTACATCCACCTGTACCGCACCGGGCACGCGTACCACGGCGTGCACCCCTTCTACATGTGGTACTGGTGCGCGCACGCGCTGGAGCACCTCGGTGCGGTGATCGTCGTGGGCGGCGACCGGGCGGCCGTGCGTCGGCTGGGCTTCAAGCCCGCCTCCACCCTGGCAGATGCCCTGGAGATGGCGACCGACGTCGTGGGGCCCGACCCGACCGTCACCCACCTGCACGCGCCGCCGCTCATGCTGGCGGAGGTCCAGTGAGCTCCACCCGGCGCGCTGGGCTCACGGACGGCGTGCGCCGCCGTGGACTCCCGGCCCTGGGCCGCATCACCGGCCGACTGGGTGGCGCCGGCCGCGTCGGCTTCCCGTGGACGGCGCCGACCTGGCCCGCTGCGGTGCCCCGTCCGGCGCCCGAGCGGCGCGTCGGGGTCGACTACGAGACCGACTGGTCGCGCCGCTACCCGGTCCGCCTGGCACGGGCCGTCCTGCTCGACAACCTCATCCGCCCGCTGGCCCACGTGGTCGCCTCGCCCCAGGTGCGCGGTGGCGAGATCCTCGAGCTGGTCGAGACGCCGGCCATCTTCGCCGCGAACCACGCCAGCCACCTGGACACCCCGCTGCTGCTGTCGGTGCTGCCGGCGCGCCTGCGCCATCGCACGGTGGTGGCAGCGGCCGCCGACCACTTCTTCGACCGCCGGTGGAAAGCCCATCTGTGGGCGTTCGCCCTCGACGCCGTGCCCATCGAGCGCCAGCGCGTCAACCGCCGGTCGGCAGCGGTGGCCGAGGAGCTGCTCCGTGCGGGCTGGAACCTCGTCATCTTCCCCGAGGGGGGCCGCACCCCCGACGGCTGGATCCAGGCGTTCCGGGGCGGCGCCGCCTACCTGGCGGCCCGCACCGGCCGGCCGGTGGTGCCGGTGCACATCGACGGCACCTTCCGGATCCTGCCCAAAGATGGCCGCCGACTCCGGCGCGCTCTCACCCGCGTGAGTTTCGGCACGCCCCTGCTGCCCGCTGCGGGCGAAGACGCCCGCCACCTCGGCCCCCGGATCGAAGCGGCGGTGGCGGCGCTGGCCGACGAGGCCCGGAGTGACTGGTGGGCGGCCCGCCGTCGGGCCGCCGCCGGCCACACCCCGTCGCCGGCGGGACCGCCCGGCGCCCCCTGGCGGCGCTCGTGGGCGCTCGGACCCCCACCCCACCAGGTGGAGGAGCTCGATCCCGGCCGCTGGGCCCTCGACCGCGACTGACGCAGTGCCCAGGTCCGGATACCGTTCCTAAACACTCAGCGGAACCAAGTCCTGCCTTGCGGGTGGCCCCGAACGGTCTTGGGCCACCTGGTCCACCGGGAAACTCCGTTCAGCCCTTCGGGTCTTCTGCCGCGGGTGCGGCTGCCCTCTGGCCCCTCGGGTCCCGGTTCCCCTCATTCGCTGCTTGGACAGGAGTGCAGGTCTCCCGGCACCCTTGGACCGCACGACCGGGCGGGTAGCTCTCTCCTCCCCATGCTCTGCTCGGGTCGAGTCACACCTCGTCTGTCGTCGTGCTCGCGGTCCAAGCCCGCGTCTTCCGATGACCAGAGCCGCCGCATGGTGGCCCGAGGCATCGACGGAGATCTCCTTCAGGGGGCAGAGCCAGTGCTCGGCTCCCCATCTGCTGGTGTAGGCCGGGTCCACGGCGATGATCGCGACCTTGGCATTGGTCGCCATCTGGACGAGCAGTTGGCGGAACTTGCCCGTAGGGATGCCTGCGACGAGGCGACGAAAGCTCTTTCCCCTCTTGCCACGTGAAG
>Ga0209061_1000300_pt1 | contig 144113 bp, 112 predicted proteins | sample Coa_R1_10_FD_187157 | JGI IMG/M metagenome (GOLD analysis project Ga0209061, IMG submission 187157) | Surface soil microbial communities from Centralia Pennsylvania, which are recovering from an underground coalmine fire - Coalmine... | ecosystem: Environmental > Terrestrial > Soil >... | reverse complement strand
TACCGATCCATCGGCGATACTGGTCATATGTACCTCCTTGAGGGAATAGAGTGGTTTTTCCCTCTCAAGGAGGCACATTTTTATTCTTGCTTGCTACAAGTCACACCTCGTTGCGCATCGCGTGGGTAGTGCCAGGATGGAAAACGCCAGGGGAAGCGAACATCCCACTCGATGCATGGAGGAAGCAGCAATGGACGAGCAGGTACAGCAGCAGATCAAAGAGTTCCTTGAGCACCTGGATGCACAAACCGATACGGCGTTACCATCAATTGACGAGCAGCAGCAGGGAACCGAAGTGATTGATGTGTTCATTGTGCGTCGCCAGATGGAGGAGCCAGAGCCTCCCACGGTCGAGAGTACGCTCGCCGATACTTCTGATGAACAGGAGACCCCAGCAGCGCCCACAGAGCAAGAGACGGCTGAGTTACCTGTATCACTTCCGCTCAAGCCGCGCCGACGCATGATCTCGTTTTTCATCGGCGCGCTCTGTCTCCTCCTTGTAGTCGCATTGGGTGGCGTGACTCTCCTTATCACTTTCGCTCCATCGGCAACCGTGACGATTATCCCAACCTCAATGCAGATCACTACGACCAGGGCAGTGAGCATCGTTGCAAGCAACGTGAACGCCGCACAGCAGCAAATACCCGGCAGACTACTTGAGACGATCACACTCAGCCAGGCGAAAACGGTACCAGCAACGGGAACAGGCCACCAGCAGGCACGAGCAGCACAAGGATTCATCACCTTCTACAACGCCTTACCCGCCCCTCAGACGATCCCAGCAGGGGAACTGCTGACAGGAGCAGATGGGGTAGAGGTGGTAACTCTTCAAGATGCGGTGATCCCCGCCGGAACGCTGGCAACCAATGGACAGGTCACTGTAGCTGCCCAGGCAGTGAATGCCGGACCGCAAGGGAACATTGCCGCAGGAGAGATCTACGGGAAGTGCTGCCGTGACGATGTGTTTGTGAGCAATGGCCCGTTTCGCGGGGGTCAGAACGCCCGCTCGTACCAAATGGTCACCCAGCAGGATATAGATAGCGTAGTATTGACTCTCAAGACGAGTTTAGATCAGCGTGTGCAAGCCGCCTTGAGCCAGCAAGTCCAGCCCAATGAAACCTTAGTGACTCCCGTTCCCTGTAGCTCTCGCGTGGCCCCCGATCATCAAGCAGGAAATGAGGCAACCCAAGTCAGTGTCATGGTCAGCGAGACCTGTACAGGCGAAGTCTACACGACCAGCGCCCTGCATGCTCTGCTGATGCAAGTGGTCTCTCAACAAGCAGCCAAACGGTTAGGGAAGAGCTACAGTCTGGTAGGTGACCTCCAGACGAGCATCACTCAGGCTGCGATCAACACCCGCCAGGGAACCGCAAACCTCCAGGTGAAAACCATCAGTACCTGGGTGTACCGGTTTAGTCAAGCGCAACAGCAACAGCTCAAGCTGACCATCAGAGGCAAGAGCAAAAGCGAGGCGACTGCTCTGTTGCTGCACACGCCAGGGGTGCAAACTGTGTCGCTCTCTATTAAGAACGGGACGATCATCCCAACGGACATACAGCAGATCCACCTGGTCTTTATCGAGATCTTGTAAGGACAGAGAGCGAATGAAAGAGAATTCAGACAGGGACCTTGGAGGATTGGCTCCCGAAAGAGCAGGGTCTATTCATTTTTGAGGAGGTGCGCAGGAAAATGCTAATGCGGAGAGGAGCTAGATAAAGTACATGCGTTGTATGTACAGTATCGCTCATAGCGCTTAACAAGAGCGACATGTGTATACATTCATCATATACAGAATATATACACTAAATTTGAATTTTATATGCACTTTTGCTACAATGATGACCAGTAAGTTGGCTGTCTTTCATTAGAGCAGGAGTGACGAGCAATGACCAGTAAGGAAAGAGAAATTTTCTACAGGCTTCTCATAGACCTGTTTTTAGACCACCCGAGCAGAAGAACCCAAACGAATGGGCAGGAAAGAAAGGAAAACAACGATGAGAAAGTTTCGACCTATGCCGGAAGACCAGGGCGAAAAGCAGGTCAGGCCAACCTTACGAATCGATAGGCCCGCCGCCGCCTACGCTCGACGTTCGCCAACCTATGCAAAAGACGAGAAGAAGGATAAGACCCAGAGCCGCGAAATGCAGACGGAAGACATAAAAATTTGGTCGCTCGAGCAGGGATGGAAGGAGAAAGACTTTCACCCCTACTTTTCCGATTTCGGACTGAGCGGCGCACTCCGCCCCGACCAGCGGCCTGATATGCTGAGACTGTTTGATGACATCGACGCAGGAAAATTTGACCACGGCTCCGTCATCTGCTACCAGGAAAACAGGCTTTTCCGCGATGAGACCCAAATTTACTATAACCAGTTCATCGAGAAGTGCAAGCAGCACGATATCGTTGTTGTAGTCATCTCTCCCTACCTCATGATCTATGACTTCCGCGACGATTTCCTCACCGAGATGTTTCGCTGGAAGTGTAAAGAAGCAGCGGACTTCATCAAACGCCACGTCAAGGGCTGGATGCACCCTGCCAGATACCGGGCAGCGTGGTATGATGGAGAATGGGCTGGCTATGGCAGCATACCACCAGGGTTCATCGTGGACTATAACGAGAACAGCCCGACATTTAAGAAACTCATCCCCTACCAGCCACACGCCGAGAAGAAACGTGAATTGCGGGTGTTGTTTGTAGAATTAGGCTGTAATATCAGTCTCCTGTACAAAAGACTCAGAGCGTCACCCATCATCTTCCCGGAGTTTGAGGCATGGGTGGACCCGAGAGTTGTGAACAGGTTCCAAATGAGCAGATATCCGGGCGGAGGGTACTGCCCAAGGGATAAAGCGACGATCGTCGGGATGCTCACCGATGTGAATGATATCGGCTATCGGGCCATCAACGGCGTGATCCGGCGTAATAGCAGGGGAGAGAAAATCATTGACCATGATCCGATTGTTGAGCGTGAACTATTTGACCTGTGTTACTATCCCCTTGCTGAAACCGACCTCGACGGCAATCCGATCAAGGAAAAGAAGGCAAGACGGTTCCTGCAAAAGGACAACGATGCCGAGTTCGGGCTGCTCAAGTTCAGGATTAGATCAAATCACGGGGAAGTATTCACGCACGCTCACAGGACTACACCTGCATATATCGACAAATCGCCGGAAGATACAATGCTCAAACACTACAGCTACCACGCCGTTATACCAAGCGAGGAACTGGACAGGTTCGTTGTGGAGCGCCTCCTGCAACATGCGCACGAGATCAGCCAGAACCAGGAGGATATAGCCGAGTATGAGCGACAGGCAAGAAAAAAGCGGGAAGAACGGCAAAGAAAGCTCGCGCAGATAGAGCAGTCAATCAAAGATATTGATAAAGAGCAGGGAGGGTTAACGCGCAGCCTGGGGGCGGTGGAAATGGAGATAGAGGAGGCAGAAAAGGCCCAGGACGATGTAAAGAAGGCGCTCAAGGAGAGGAGGAAGCAGTTGATCGAGGGCGAGATAGAGACGCTTGAAATCGAGAGAATAAAGCTCATCAAGGCAAGAGATGAGCTGGAGGAGGAGTCGGAAAGCGATCTCGGTTCTCTTGATGAAGAGGTGAGAAAATTGGCAGTGTCCTGGCATGACTACTCCTTTGAAAAGCGGCGGTCATTAATCAATTTTCTGGTCAGGGAGGTGATCATAGAGACCATGTCTACCCACTGGATGAGGGTGGAGGTAGCCTGGCTGCATGAGCAATGGGGGCGAGAAGAAATGTATTATGTCCGGGGAGTGGGATACAAGCGCGAGTGGACGGAGGAGGAAGATGCCGTCGTACGAGAGCATTATGCTACCATGCCCAGGAAGGAACTGATGGCATTACTTCCAGATAGGGGATGGCTTGCTATTAAAGAACACTGCCGCCTCCTCGGGCTCAGCAGGGAAGATATGGCGGGAGACAGGATCGTAGGAGCAAGGAGGTTTTCTCACTCAGATAGGGAATTTATGCGCAGCATGGGATGGCACTATAACACCAGATGCACCAAGTGGGAGCAGTTGTATTGCGAAGATCAATCTGCATGGAAGCGCCGAACACGCCACTGGCAACCGTCAGGCCATAGTCGGCAAGTTCAGCCTTGAAGCGTTCGACAAGGGGTTCGGCAACGGCAGGAGGAGCGGCATCAGTGAAACTGGGACGTCGCCCCTTTCGTGTGTCGGCATAGAGCGTGAACTGGGAGACAACCAGGATTTCCCCACCGACATCAAGGACGGAGCGGTTCATCTTGCCCGCCTCGTCCTCAAAGATGCGTAAATGAACAATTTTATCGGCCAGCGGTCTGATCTGCGCCTCGCTATCGTCTTGCCCAACGCCAAGCAACACCAGCAGCCCCTGGCCGATTCGCCCAACGACCTGCTCATCCACGGTCACACTTGCCCGGCTCACACGCTGTAATAATGCTCGCATAATTGCCATGCCTCTCACTTTGTCACTTTTTATTTCCTCCAGTGTAGCATCGACAAAGGAGTGCAGGCAACAGCAGAAACATCTGGCGCCTCTGGATTGAGAGTTCGTCGCATAGTGAAGCATCAATCTTGTCTCGAATAAGAAAAGTGAGGGTTCGCTAGAAACTCTTTTTTGAGGCGCATCGTATTAAAGAAGTCTTGCAATTCATATTGATATGCAAGACTTCTGCTGGAAACCTTTTTTGAGGCAAATGGTATTGCTTGTAGCGATAGTAACGTGCTTCGCCTGGAAAGGAGTCTAAAAAATGGCTCAGTGTGAGGTCTGTGGCAATGAGTACGCTCAGAGCTTTGCAGTGATGATGGGTGGCAAGCAGCATACATTTGACAGCTTTGAATGCGCAATTACGGCGCTGGCTCCCACCTGTCAGCATTGCGGCAGCCGTGTCATAGGGCATGGGGTACAGGTACAGGATCGCATCTATTGTTGTGCCCACTGCGCCCGACAAGAGGGAGCACAGGGCGTCGAGGATCACAGCCAACGCTAATTGTGTCGTTTTCAAAAGGGCGCAGGTGAACGATCTTCTCGCCCAACAGCTTCACCTGCGCCTCTTACTCATTCTGGCTGTGGCTACACTTGTCGCATGCCCTGGCAATCATCCATATAAGCCCGGGCCATGCGCATGGTCGGGATATGGCAAAACCGGTCAGTTCCGCTCCCTTCTGCCAAACTTCTCCAGTTGAGTCAGTGCATCGCGATATCCGGCAGCGATCCTGCGTTCAATTGCGGCCTGTGAAAAGTCACTGGCTCCCGAGTGGAACTCCGGGGTGTTCATAGTGAACACGAGAAACGAATCGATTTTCCTGTGGCGTTTCAGATCCTTATAGCCGGGGAGCTGGCGAAGGGCGCTATCAGCAGGCAGCGCCTGATCGATCTGCTCGATAAGCTCCACATAGTCATTCATCCTTTGAAACAACCGTTCATCCAGGATCATTTTGCTTGAGAAGAGCAATTGCGTGATGCGATCCTGCACCTCGACCAGGTTCGCAGGCAGTGCCGCCTGCATGGGAAAAAGTTCGATGACAATAAGTTCTCGTTCCACGTCAGGATTGTAGGAATCGATCTGCTCAAGCAGATCAATGGCTTTGGCCAGCGGTAAGTTGGAGGAGAAGCCGCCATCCCAGTACCACCTTTTCTCTCCGGTTCGCGGGTCTTTGATGCTGGTCATAGGAAAGCCCGGCGCAAGGCTTCCACTGGCGACGATATGCTCGAAAGAGAGAGGCACGGTGTTCTGGTTTTCAAAGTATGCGACCTCACCGGTCTCGATATCGACAGCACTCATGACCAGGTGAATCTCACTGTGGTTCATCCGGTCGAGATCGATCAGAGCGGCCAGCGTCTGGCGAAGCGCTGTAGTATCATAGATGCTGGTCTCGAAGAATGGAGCCAGAAGTGGGGCATAGACATAGGATGGGCGAATCCAGTACATGGCCGGGTTGCCAAGCAGAGAGCTGTAGCGGTCGAGCATCGACGGCATGAAAGGCCAGTTACAGATGGACAGGCGTTTGCGCCATAGCTCATCCAGCGCCCTGATCGGATCATCTCTGGCCCCCACGAGCACCGCCGCATTGAGCGCACCAATCGAAACACCCGTGACGACATCCAAACAGAAATCCGGCTGTTCGTACAGAGCTTTGATGACCCCGTATGCATAGGCGCCGAGCGCGCCTCCCCCTTGCAGGACGAGCGCCCTGCGCCTGTTCTTCACACCAACCCTCTTTCTTGCTGAAGAGAGAAGCACAGGCAACACTATTCTCCTAACCCTCCTATCTCCCCCACTGTGCTTCTCTCGGAAAGCATACTTGAAGGCTCTTCGCCGCGCATCGTACAAAAGGAGAATTCCAGGATCACTCAAAAGTATGATACCAGGTAGTCCTGACAGAGACGAAAAAAAGAGGCATCTGGAAAATTGAGAAAATTCAGGGCAAATACGGGAACTTTTTTGAGAGAGATAACGTCTATTAGCTATGCTGCGAAAAGAAGGGATAACGTTCCTTGTTTCCCCCAAACGAGGTATTCCCCCTTTATCCCTTCTTTCCCCTTTGTTTAGTAAGACGCTACAGACGGTCAAAATATCGCTATATTTTCCGTTACTTTCAGGCCTTTCGTTGCGCTTGACCCCGTTGGGGAACGTCCGACTTCTCAGACTGTTGGTGGTGTGGCAGAAGGTGAGGTCTGGATGGCGACGGCGATGGCGATAGAGAGGTCTTTGAGATCGGCTATACTGACATCGAAGGCGCTAAGGCCGAGCAGTTCGGCGCGGCGTCTGGCATTGCCATGCAGGCGCACGGAGGGGCGACCGCTGCGCAATTGCACAACTTCCATTTCGCGCCATGCCACGCCGTGAATACCGGTACCGAGGGCCTTGCTGATGGCCTCTTTGGCGGCGAAACGGCCCGCCAGGCGCTCAGACTTGCCCCGGCACTGCCGCACCTCGATCTCAGTGAAGACGCGGCGCAGGAAACGCTCGCCATGGCGCTCGAAGACCTTGCGCACCCGGCTCACCTCGATGATGTCGATGCCCACGGCCACGTTGACGCCTTGCGGAGCCATCAGTGGAGCAGGCAGACCTGCCAGGCCAGTCGGACCAAAGAGCCAGTCGGGCAGCGCGACGCCCGGCTGGCGTACCAGAGGGGTAAAAAGCAGCGGCAGGTCTTCCTCGTCCATTATTTCGCCAGTCCTTCCATGCTTCCTTCCAGCAGCGTTGTGCTATCTCCCGCTGGCAGCACAGAGGGAGCAGGCCCGGTACCGCGTCCCATACCGCGATAGACAAAGCCCAGGCGAGTCATCTCCGACGGCTCGTAGATGTTGCGTCCATCGATAAGCACCGGACGGTGCATGGCGGCGCGAATCTGCATCATATTGAGCGACTTGAACTCGTTCCATTCGGTGACGATGACCAGCGCGTCGGCTCCCTCGGCCACCTCGTAGGCATCTCTACAGAAGGTGACGGCATCCATACGCACGCCTTCGCGCTCCAGCGCCTCGCGTCCGGTCTCAGAGGCTACGGGATCGTAGACGCGCACCTCAGCGCCCTGGCTGGTGACCCAGCGAATGATATCCACGGCAGGAGCTTCGCGCATATCGTCGGTATTTGGTTTGAAGGCCAGCCCCAGCACGCCAATGGCGCAGCCGCGCAGAGAGCCGAGGATCGAGGTCAGCTTATCCACGACATGGCGGCGCTGATCCTGGTTGATCTCCATGACGGCATGCAGCATCTGCGGGTGCAGCCCCGCCTCATCGGCCATATATGCCAGCGCTCGCACGTCCTTCGGGAAGCAGCTCCCACCGTATCCCAGGCCAGCATTGAGGAAAGCGTGACCGATGCGTTTGTCGAAGCCCATACCGGCGGCCACCTCTTTGACATCGGCCCCCAGCCGCTCGCAAATCTGGGCAATTTCGTTGATGAAGGAGATTTTGGTAGCCAGGAAAGCATTGGAGGCGTATTTAATCATTTCCGCCGTGTAGAGATCGGTAATCACCATAGGAGCGCGCAACGGCAGATAGAGTTTGGCGACCTTGTGCGCCGCCTCCATATCGGAGGAGCCGAGCACGACACGGTCGGGATTCTGGAAATCCTGCACAGCGGAACCCTCACGCAAGAATTCCGGGTTGGAGACGACGGCGAAGGGAACCTCTGGCCGCGCCAGATTAGCGCGGATGATACGCGAGACTACGTCGCCGCTGCCCACGGGAACTGTGCTCTTGTTAATGATGATGGCGTAGTGATCGAGTTCTTTCGCGATGCCACGCGCCGCGCTTTCCACGAAGCGCATGTCCGCGCTGCCCTGGCTGGTCCCGGTAGGCGTGTTGACGGCAATGAAAATAAACTCGGCGTTATCCAGTCCCTCACTGTAGCTGGTGGTGAAGCGCAGACGCCTGGCGTGCACGTTGCGCTCTACCAGTTCTTCCAGGCCGGGTTCATAGATAGGTAGCACTCCCTGTTTGAGACGCTCAATCTTCTCTTGAACAATATCAACACAGGTAACGCTATTGCCCATATCGGCAAGACACGTCCCCGTCACGAGGCCAACATAGCCTGTTCCGATCACACAAATGACTGACACAATCTTACTCCTCTACATTCACAAAAGGATTTTCATATTTCTCTTCTATAATTGTCGTCGGGCCGCCATGTCCCGGAAAGACCACCAGATCATCGTCGAGCGTATACAGCTTCTCACGAATAGAGGCGACGATCTGTTCGTAGCTGCCGCCCTCGAAGTCTGTGCGTCCGATGCCACGATAGAAGAGGGTATCGCCGCTGAAGACACAGTAGGGATGGCTCACCAGGCACACGCCGCCGGGCGTGTGGCCGGGCGTCTCCACAACTTCAAGCGAGAGCGTCCCGAACGTGAGGCGATCTCCCTCTTTCAACAGCATATCCGGTTTCGTCTTCACCAGTGGAGACGTTTTGCCGTACTCTCGCGCCACATGCTCATCCGTGTACATATGCACATCAGCAGCATGAATCGCCAGCGGCACAGGATAGACGGTATGGACGGCATCGATAGCCCCGATATGATCGATGTGGCCGTGAGTGTTTATAATATAGCGGGGGATAAGCCGCAATTCAGCAATAGTTTTTAGAATGCTCTCCGCCTCGTCGCCGGGGTCGATAATCACCGCTTCTCGCGTCTGCGGACAGGCGTAGAGATAGCAATTCTCCTGGAATGGTCCCACCGTGATACAGGCGACAACAGGCATCGCCTCCTGATTCTGATTCTGTCCCTGCTTCCCACCAGTCTCGGGCATACTGCATATTCCTCCTCGCTTACCTGGCTTCCCGGACACACCAGTAACATTGCAGTTCATTATAGCATAGCTCGGGCAAGGAAAAGTACTTTACGCCGTAAGAAGCAGAAAAAACTCCCATTTACAACGGTGACACACTGTGTTACACTGCGATGAGAAAAATATGGGAATTCAGAGAGTTGATAGGGTGATGCAAGCGGGCATCGCGCCTGTAATACATGTAACCTGGACAATCTGCACCTGACCTCAAGGCGCATCCTACATCACGTAGTCCTTGCGGTTGTTTCACAAGGAGGATGCTTTATGGCTGGCTGGGAAGAAGAACTGGCCGTTCTGCTTCGCAATTTAGGGGTAACGCAAGAAGAACCCAGCGCTCATCGTCGCAAGCGCTGCAGACGCGATGAGAGAGGCCTTCATCACTCCAATCTCGCCCAGGATTCTTTCTTCGAGGAGGGCCTTCATAGCAACGCGGCCTTCTTTGAGGAGAAAGAGAAGTACGGGGAGTTTGAAGAGTTTGGGGAAGATGAGGATGAAGAAGAGGCCTGGCTGACGGATCTCAACGAGATGCGCCGCGAGGTTGATTCCATTGTCAACCAGGTTATCCACTTGATGCAGCGCGGCGACCTCGATAAATCGCTCAAGGAAGATGTGCTGGTTGTCTTACGCGCCTTGCGCCGCCCGCAGGCAATGCAACAGGAGACAGCAAACGCCGACGAAGAAGCCTATTTAGAATCGGCTGCCTCGATGTTGCACTTTTGCCGCCTCGTCCTGCGCCTCAGCGAAGTCGCCAGCGAGGATCGGTGAGCATTGTTAGCAGCAGGCTCTGATAAGCTCATCTATTTTCCTTGACACGGGCTATCAGTAGCTGACATACTGTCCTTTGGTGTATTTTTCACCCCATATGTAGTTGTAGTAAGCAGAGAGGGAGGCAGTATGGAAAATAAGACAAAGAACGAGGATATGTTGCGGAAGACAGGCCAGTGGCTGCGCGTGACTGTGCTCACCCTGACCACACTTGGCCCCATTGTCAATACCTTGCTGGAGCGCGTGCGCCAGCGCGCAGAGCAGGGCAAGCAACAGGCAGCGGTGGCACAGGTAAAAGGGAAAGTGCAGGAAGCACAGCAGGCAGCGTTGCAGCGCCTCGAAGCACTCACACTTGTGAGCCGCCAGCAGGCTGCAGAGCAGGCGCAGCAACTAAGCACGCAGGCCCAGCAGTTGAAGCAGCAGGCTGAACAACTGCGCAAAGCTCTACGCGAGGAGGCTAAACAACGCGCAAAGCTGGCGAAAGAGGTGCGCAAGGCCAGCGCCAACTGGAGCCAGGAAGTCATCAAACGCGGCGGCGACCTGACAGAAGACCTCGTCGAACAGAGTGCCAGGCTATCTCAAGACTTGAAAGAACGCGGGGAGCAGATCACCGAAGACCTCAAGGAGCGAGCTGGTACGCTCACTCAGGAGATCAGCAAACGGACCGGTAAAGTCGCGCAGGATCTGAGCGAGCGTGGAGAAGAACTCATCCACAGGCGTGGACGGATGCTCTCCATTATTGGCTTCGGCGCGGGCTGCGTCGCCGCTGCCGCCGTCACCTTTATCGTTGTGCGCCGCCTGGTGCAGAGAAACAGCGGGCAGGATGAGCAGATCGAGTTGCCCCTGAATAACCTCGCCAATGGCGCAACCCCACAGGAGGAGGAAACGGGACAACCGGCAGGCGAGATCGTTATGCTCAATGCTGATGGCACCATCGTCACCATTGTCGAACCGGAGAACGAGGGCGAGTAAGGCCACTAACAAGGCACGAAGCAACCCCTTCTGCGGAAATTTCCGCAGAGGGGATGCCTTCGTGCCTTATTTCCTGTTCTTCCTGTACTGTTCAGGCGTTTGATCCTCTGGAAAGCCTTCGTTCAAGACGCCTCGCAGGACGAGGTAGCGCAGGAACTCCAGATGCTGTTCCACTTCCGGCCCCGGTTCCAATTTCTGTTTTGGCGGAAGGGGCGGAGCAGGCAAAGGCGCCGGAGGTACAGGAGATACAGGTCTGGACGAAAAGAAGTTTTCTGCTGCTGGCGGCGGAAGAGGAGGTTCTTTCTCCGGTTCCATCTGTGGTGCGGAAAAGGGAAGTTGCGGGTCCCAGTTCTCATCGGGAACGGGTGAGTAGGGATGCGAGAGCGGGTCGGGCGTTCTCCAATTCTCTAGAGTAGAGCGCCGGGGTTCACCCTGACTCCCCATTTGAGGAGCTACCCCTTGCCGGGGTGGGGAGCCATCAAGCGATGAACGCATCATTGGATCAACGCCGCTACCTCTGCTCGCATGTTCAACCGGGACATTAGCAGGCGCCGTGTCTTCCCTCCAACGCAACCACGAAATGAGCTTGTGCAACCACTGTTTAATTCGCGTCATCATGGATTTTCGCCTTCGCCTTTGTAGGGGTACTCAGCATGATGGAAACCACGGGACACCACGGGACACCACGGGACATCTCGGGACACTCGGGCTACCTCAAAATACCTCGGAAACCTGAACAAAATAGATACCCATGACTTATATAGAAACATAGTAGCACATTCAGTAAGAAGCGTCAAACGCACTTGCAATTTCTCGATTCTCGTGCCATAATCAAATGGGTTTTTCCCGACGAAGAAGTCTGGAAACGTGTGTACAAAACCCGACTCAGGCCAATTTATGTCTTTTGAAACTGAAAGAAAGGCAGGTATCGTCCATGCAGGAAGATATCCTCGGAACTCGACGAACCGCCATATCAGAAACATATGTCATGTGTGCGCGTTGCGGTAAGGCCACCCGGCTGCGCTACGCTCGCATCATTCAGACTGATGTTTTCTCCGACAGCCACTCCGAGTTTGAGTACCTCTGCCCGGAGTGTCAGAAGGCTCTGGCCGAGGGGGAAAAAGACCTTCCTCTTGGTCAGTAGAGGAGAGCGTTTCTACCTGAAAGGCAGCAGCACCTATAAGCTAAAGGCAAAGGGTGAAAGAAGAAAGCCCGGTTCTGTACTTAACCTGCTAACTGATTTACGCCTTTTGCCTTTTACTTTTCTTGTTAAGTTTGTAACTGGTAACTTCTCGCCTCCGTGTTGTTAGTGGAGAACACCTGCGGCTGGATTTCCTGCCGGGTGTTGCCAGAGTCCTATTTGGGGAGAACAAACAATGCGATTGCGCTATCGATCTGCGATCTACCGTTACCATAATGGCTCGCAGCAGCAACTGGAGCGCCATTACCGCGAAATCTTGCACGACGCGCTCAGACAGAGCCAGCAATCCGCGATGCAACGCTCAACCACCTGGCGGCCAATGGCCGATATCCGCGAGTCAGCGGATATGGTAACAATAAAAGTTGAACTGGCAGGGTTATCTGAGGATGATTTCGATGTCACGCTCTATGAAGACGCACTCATCGTCAGTGGCGAGCGCCATGATGACATCGAACATGGAGAATATCTCTACCACGAGGCCCAGATTCGCTATGGCCCTTTTCGTGTAGAGGTGCTCATTCTCTCCCCATTCGACCGTGATCGTGTCACGGCGCGCTACGAGAACGGCTTCTTATGGGTAGACTTGCCAAAAAAGTTACCGCAGAATATACCGCAACGTATATCTATGCAACAAAGTACAACGAAAGAGTAGTAGAGAATCGGGAAAACAATCAATTTGATGAGAAGGTTGTATGGAAAACGAATTTACAAAGCAGGAAACTGAACAGGAACCGCAGTCGGGAGAGGAGCAGCAACAGAGCGCAGCCACCACGCCAACTGCTGATATGCCTGGACAGAGCGAAACAGCAGGCACGCCCGCCGACAGCGAGAGCGGAGAAGAGCAGGTGGGAGAAGGCAGGCCAGCAGCAAAAACAGAGAGAGTAAGAAAGCCCCGGGCCGCCAGAGGAGAAGCAGGCCGCCGTGCAGCAGCGACTGCGCGCAGCGAGCGCCGCCAGCGCGAGGAGAGGCGGCAGGAAGAGGATGAAGAGGAAGGGAATCTGAATATTCCCGAAATTCTACCCGTGCTTCCGCTCAAGGACACCGTCATCTACCCCTTCACGGTACAGCCGCTGGGAGTCGGGCAGGAGCGCTCGATTCGCCTGATCGATGATGTGATGCGCGGCGACCGGCTGGTCGTGCTGGTGGCGCAGAAATCGGCTGAGATCGAGCAGGCGGGGCCGAAAGACATCTTCAAAGTCGGCACCGTCTCGCGTGTGGCCCGCATGATTCGCATGCTCGATGGCACAGTGCAAATCATCGTGCAGGGGCTTGAGCGCGTGGATATCGGCGCGTTCACGCAGGAAAAGCCCTACCTGATGGCCCACGTGACACCGCGCCCGGAAAATCAGGAGGATGATACCGAGATCGAGGCGCTCAAGCGCAACGTCATCAGCTACTTCCAGCGCTACGTCTCGCTGGTGCAGAACGTGCCGGAGGGGGTAGCTTCCGCGACGCTCAATCTCGAAGAGCCGGTGCAGGTCGTCTATGTCATCGCCACCTTCATGCCCATGGAGTTGGACCTGCGCCAGAAGCTGCTTGAACTTGACTCCGTGCGTGAAAAGCTGCGCGAACTGAGCGGCTACCTGAGCCACGAACTGGAAATTCTCGAACTGGGCAGGAAGATTCAGAACAATGCGCAGGAAGAGATCGGCAAGGTGCAGCGCGAGTACCTGCTGCGCGAGCAGTTGAAGGCCATTCAGCGCGAACTGGGCGAAGAGAACGAGGAGATTGCAACGGTCAACGAACTGCGCAAAAAGATCGACGAGGCCCACATGCCCGAAGAGGCGCTCAAGGAGGCCAATCGCGAGCTTTCGCGCCTGGAGAAGCTGCCCAGCGTCTCGCCCGAATACAGCATCATCCGCACCTACCTGGAACTGCTGGTTAGTCTGCCCTGGAGCCGCAGCACCGGCGGGCAGATCGACGTGGCGAAGGCGCGCCAGGTGCTTGACCAGGATCACTACGATCTGGAAAAGATCAAGGGCCGTATCCTCGAATACCTGGCCGTGCGCCGCCTGAAGGAAGATCGCACGGCAGAAGAGAAGAAACGCGAGGAAGAACTGGGTACCATCGAGGATGGCGTCGAGACGGAGAATATCAAGTCCTCGGAGCCGCTGCTGCGGCAGGATGCCATTCGTCGGATCAACCGCGAACCCATCCTCTGCTTCGTCGGGCCTCCGGGCGTGGGCAAAACCTCGCTGGGGCAGTCGATTGCGCGGGCGCTGGGCCGCAAGTTCGCGCGCATGTCGCTGGGCGGCATACGTGACGAGGCCGAGATTCGCGGCCATCGCCGCACCTACATCGGTGCCATGCCGGGCCGCATCATCCAGACGCTGCGCCGCGTCGATACCAACGATCCCGTCATCATGCTCGACGAGGTGGACAAGGTGGGCGCGGACTGGCGTGGCGACCCGTCATCGGCCCTGCTGGAAGTGCTCGACCCGGAGCAGAACTTCAACTTCCGCGACAACTACCTTGATCTGCCCTTCGACCTGTCGAAGGTGTTCTTCATCGCCACCGCTAACGCGCTGGAACCCATTCCCGCGCCCCTGCGCGACCGCATGGAGATTCTGGAACTCTCCGGCTACACGGAGGAGCAGAAGCTGCACATCGCCCGCCAGTACTTGCTGCCCAAGCAGCTTGAGGCCAACGGCCTGAAACCAGAGGAATTGACGGTTACCGATGACGCCCTGCGCCGCATCATTCGCGACTACACTCGCGAGGCCGGGGTGCGCAACCTGGAACGCGAGATCGGCTCGCTCTGCCGTAAGGTCGCGACGCAGATCGCGGAGGGGAAGCAGGCACCCATCCACATCGAGGCCGCGCAGGTGCCCGAATACCTGGGCCGCCAGCGTTTCTTCGAGGAGGCAGCGGAGCGTATCGACCGGCCCGGCATCGCCACCGGCCTCGTCTGGACGCCCGTCGGCGGCGAGATCATCTTCATCGAGGCCGCGACCATGCCCGACCGCGAGACGCGCCTGACCCTCACGGGCCAGCTTGGCGACGTGATGAAGGAATCGGCCATGACGGCGCTCACCTACGTGCGTTCCAACGCCGAGATGCTCGGCCTGCCCGCCAACGTCTACGAGAACCAGAACGTCCACATCCACGTACCCGCCGGAGCCATCCCCAAGGATGGTCCCTCGGCAGGGGTGACAATGGCGACCGTGCTGGTTTCACTGGCAAGCGGGCGCAAGGTGCGTTCGGATGTCGCCATGACGGGCGAGATCACGCTGCGCGGGCGCGTCCTGCCCATCGGCGGCGTCAAGGAAAAGGTGCTGGCCGCGTACCGCTCCGGCATCACCACGGTCATCCTGCCAAAGCGCAACGAGCCGGACATCATGGAGGATATCCCGAAGGAACTGCGCGAGAAGATGACCTTCGTCTTCGCCAACGAAATCCGCGACGTGCTCGCCGCCGCCCTCGAACCCGCCAGCGAACCCGTCACCGTCGACGAGGAGTCAGAGAACGGCCTGACCGAACGCGCCAAACGCCGCAAAGTGGAGAAAGCGGTCGCGAAGGGACAGTAACAGAGAGCAAGTGCAAAGTGAGAGCGCCCGGGGCTCCGGCGCTCTCACTTTTTACTCGCCCTCTGACCACGTCCTTTTCTACAACAGAGATGCAGGTAAGTCACCTGCATCTCTGTTGTAGAAAAACTACCCCTCGCCCGCCGTCGCTATATCACCTTCTCCTTTTGAGGTTTCAAGTGGCTTGCCGCTCACAACTCCAGAGGGTTGAGGATTGTTTTCTGCTTCGGGCTGCTGCTCCTCTGCCTCTGTCCCCTCTGGTTTCCCTCCCGACTCCGGTTTTGGCTTCTGAGGGATGCCATAGGTGATAGCTGGTTCGCCCGGCGGGACGGGTTTGGAGTAGGGGAGGACGCGCAGGACGATGAAGCTGATAGGGATGAGCAGGACAAAGAGGACGATGGAAGTCCACTGCGCCTGTTTCAGGCCAGAGATGCCGAGGAAGCTGACGATGAGGTTGGCGCGCCAGAAGAAGAGCACAAACTGGGAGATGCAGTAGCCGAAGAGGTAGACCAGCGCGAGGATGCCGGGACGCCGCACCCAACTGGCAAGCCAGAAGAGAATGCCCAGCATAATCAGATTGGAAATAATTTCATAGGCGGCTGCGGGCTGCACCGGGACATTGCAGAAGCCCTGCATGCAGGCAAAACTGTGCGGGTTCTGGTAGACCGTCGACCAGGGCAGCGTGCTGGGATAGCCGATGATATCGCCGTTGATCAGGTTGCCGATACGCCCGCAAATCTGACCCGCCGTGGCAAAGATCACCCCGGCATCGACCAGCACGAGAGGATTGACACGCTCGACACGGGCGCGCCAGAACAGGACAGCGATGACCAGGAAGATGGCTCCAAAGAAAGCCATGCCGCCCTCCCAGGTCGCCAGGATGTTCCAGGGCTTCAGGATGTAGTCCTGCCACAGATCTGGCTGCTGAATCACGAAGTAGAGGCGACCACCGATCAGCCCGGCGACGATACACCACCAGAGCAACCGGTAGAGCAAATCACCGTCGATGCCCTTGCGCTTGATATAGCCCTGAATGGTCCATAGCCCGACGAGGATGCCAACCACATACATCAGCCCGTACCAGTGCAGCGCCAGAGGGCCAATCTGCGCGAGAACCGGGTTGATATTGATGTAGATATAAGGCGGGCCGATACGCAGCCAGCCCCAGTTAATGACATAAGCAAACATGGGAAAAATACCCATAATAACACTCCATTAATTTCGCTAGCGAATCCGCTCAAGACAAAACACATCTCTTCGTTCCTCTTCCTATCATACTGGATTAGTTCCTGTGATGCAAGTAGAAACAACGAGCTACAGGGCTTTTTGGTTCAGTCGTCTTACACGCGATGCATGTTGCTGGCGGGGTGTAGCCCCGCGAACATTACAAGTTAGACGGATGGGTCAACCAAAAAGCCCTGGTTTATTGCGTCAATGGCCTTGTAAAGCCTGCTGAGGGTATGGTATGATAGAAACAATTCGATTCGCTCGGGTTAAAAACGTTGGGGGGAAGCGTGGAGCACGCGGTTCGTTGCTTGCAAGCGGGAAGGAGAACACGATGGCGCGAGAAATCAGCAATCAGGTGCAATACTATTACGACTATCACCCCACCGAGGAAGATTTGAAGAAGGAAACCGCCTGGCACTCACGGCTGATTGATTATCTCAAACTCGTCCTCGAAGTTGCGTTCACCCGCATTGACCCTGATGAGATAGTCTGATTTCTCTATGCTCAACATCCGGCGTGATCCCCGCTTTGTTAGCTTCCTCGGTTTTGTAGTGATGGTCCTGTTATGGGGATCATTTCCGGTTGTTGCTAAAATCGGCGTGGCGTATGTGCCGCCGCTGCTCCTCTCCGGGGCGCGCTTCTGTCTCGCGTTTTGCATCCTGGCAGGCGTTGCAGTGATACAGCGCAAAACGCTGGCGATGAAACGGCGGCAGCATTTCCAGGTTTTCATGATCTCCCTGCTGATGGTCGGCATTCCCAGCAGCATCTTTTTTGCTGCCGCTCCCTACGCCCCAGCCGGTGTTCTCACCCTGATGTGGTCCACAACGCCAATTTTTACCTCCCTGTTCAGCATTGGCGTCACGGGCGAGGCACGGGGCTGGCGCTTACTGTGCAGTCTCTGCCTGGGAATGCTGGGTATTTTGATCGTGCTGCTCGGTCACATCCCCTTCTGGCCCGGTGCGGAAGCACAGGAAGGACAAATTTTCGCCAGCAACGGAGCCGCGCTTATCGGCGAACTGGCCGTGCTTGGTTCCTCGGTTGTCTACGGCCTCGGCATGCGCACAGCCAGAACAAACAGTCCGGACGTGCCCGTGCTGGTGCTGACCTGCTGGCAACTGCTCTACAGCGGCCTGTTCATCACCTTGATGGGCCTGCTCTTCGAGCGCGGCTATCCCTTCTCGCCCAACTGGATTGCCCTCGCTGCGTTGCTCTACCTCGCCATTTTCTGTAGCTGCATCAGCTTCTTTCTCACCTTCTGGCTCATTCGCCGCATCGGAGCCATCCGCACCGCTTACTCCGACTTCATCATCCCCGCCGTCACACTCGTACTCTCCTACCTCTTTCTCGGCGAAAGCCTGACGCTGGCAAAAGTTGGCGGCATGCTGCTCGTAATGGTGAGTATTCTGCTGGTAGCCGTATAAGCAGCACCCAATTACTGCTTGCAGGCACAATCAATAACCCCTTTCTTATACCATGTTATGCGCATTACCTGTACAAAAGCAACAGAAAAGAGGTTTTTTTCTGTTTTTTCTCTATGACCTTTGCCTCTGATACTTCTGAAATATTAACCGGCATGAGGAAAGCGAATGAGCTTCTATTATAATATTTTTTATCTTTCTATTATCTATAGCTTTATAAGCATTATCCCTACATTACTTAACGGCTAGCAATATAGTACTATATTTCATAATGTATCAGCATGTATTATAAAAAGATGTTATGATGTGCAATGGTATCGATGCATATAAATGCGGGCTGTGATAGCCCGCATTTATATTGTGGAGATAACACATTTGCGGGTGTGTTGGAGATTGAAGTTGAAGGAGGAAACAATGCAAATTCAACGACAAGTCTGGAAAGTATTCCAGCAACACAAGACAGGCAGTTTCGTAGTGAAGAGTTTTGTAGCAGGAGTCATGGGACTGCTCCTGTTGGTCGTGATGTTGGGAGGGAATGCTGGTGTAGCGAGCGCGCACAGCAACGCATCATGCCCGGGAGGGAGTTCAACCTATATCGTCAGCAGTGGTGATACACTCAGCGGGATCGCGGCGCGTTATGGCACAGGCTGGTCAACGCTCGCATCCTATAACCATATCGCGAACGCCAACCTGATTTACGTGGGCCAGGCGGTCTGCATTCCGGGTAGGAGTTCTTCGTCCGTGTCAGCGCCTGCGCCCAGCACGAGCAGCGGCAGTACGACGGTGTCGCTCGTGTACAACACGGGTTCAAGCAGCGCGCCGGTCGGATATAGCAATCCTTTCCCGTATCCGGCCTGCACGTGGTGGGCCAACCAGCGCTATTTCCAGTTACATGGATACTATGTTCCCTGGCGCATCAACGCGGAGGCCTGGGAGTGGACGGCTGACGCCTACGCATTCGGCTGGCACGTTTCCAGTTCTCCGACGGTAGGGGCCATCATCAACCTGCAGCCCTGGGTAGAGGGAGCCTACGGAGGCGGCCATGTAGCCGTGGTGGAGCGCGTTCTGAGCAACGGTAATGTGATCGCCAGCAACATGAGCTGGGGAGCTGATCCCTACTCTGTACAGTACGTCGAGTTCTCTCCCGGCCCCGGCGTGACCTTTATCACACGCTAGGAGCGATTTCGCCTTCACGCCCTCATTCTCCTGAGTGAGAGGCACAAGAGCGACAGAGAGAATTTAAAAACACCCGTAAAAGGACAGGCCAGCCATCGCTGTTGATGGCTGGCCTTCCTGCGCCTACGAGAGCGCTCTAGTAAAAATAAGACCAGAGGCCGAAGATGAGCGCGATCAAAAAGAAGAGTAAGGAGAGGCCCACGCCGACTGCCAGGAGAGAGGTGCGGTGATGACGTTCGTTCAACCACGAGGTCAGCGTTCCGGCAAAGAGGGCAAGGCCCACGAAGAGGAAGCCCAGACTGCTGTAGTGCAGGTTGCCCGGTCGCGGATTGGAGGATAAGAGCCAGGCGCCCAGGAGAAAGAGCAAAGCAGCTCCCACGAAGCCAAGCCCCTGTCCTTTCGTCATCATTGTGCTCCCTCCCTTCTATTGCTTACCTTCTAATATATTACCTCTCATAGAGCTGTTGAGGCAAGAAAAGTGTAGCCGGGAGATCACAGAAGCCGTGATATAAAAAACTGGACGAAAGTACGAAACATTTGCTGGTCATATCTGTCAATATGTTAGATAATAACAGAAGGTATGTCAGAAAGCACGAATCCGGGGAATGTGAAGAGCCTATGAAACAACAGGAAACATCAAAAGATACGCTTGATACTGTGAACGGGGTAACGCCAGAGGTGGAGAAGGTGCGGGCAGTGGCTTCTGTGGCCCAGGACGTGGGGGAGCGAGCCGGGAAATGGGCTGTGCTGGCGATTGTAGCCATCGGTATTTTTATGGCGACGCTCGACTCGTCGATTGTCAATATCAGCCTGCCAGCTATTGCACATGGTTTTGGTGTGGGATTGACGGGCGCGGTTGAGTGGGTCATTATCGCCTATCTGGTTGTTATTGCCGCCGTCTTGCTGACTATCGGGCGACTGGCCGATATGATCGGCCACAAGCCAATCTGGGCGTCGGGGCTGGCAGTTTTCACCATTGGCTCGGCCTTGAGTGGGGCCGCACCTTCGCTCGGGCTGCTCATTGCCGCGCGAGCGCTGCAAGGGTTGGGCGGCGCGCTGTTGATGGCGATCAGCGCAGCCATGCTGACACGCGCTTTTCCCCCAAATGAACGAGGGAGGGCGCTGGGCATGAACGCGGTCATTGTAGCGCTGGGTGTGAGCGTCGGGCCAACGCTGGGCGGCATTATCACGCAGTACTGGACGTGGCGCTGGATTTTCTATGTGAATGTTCCCATTGGTATCGTCGGCTTTCTACTGACACTACGCATCTTGACTGAGCGCCCGCACCTCGGAAAGGTGCGCTTCGACCCCTGGGGCGCGCTCCTGCTGGCGATAGGGCTGGCATCAATTACGCTGGGCCTTTCCTTCGGGCAGGAGTGGGGCTGGACCTCACCCGGCCTCATTAGCTCACTGGTCATCGGCGTTGTGGCGCTGGTCGCGCTCTTCTTCGTCGAGAGGCGCGTGCCGGACCCGATCATCAAGCTTTCTTTGCTAGAGAATCGCGTCTTCCTCTCCGCGAATATGAGCCTGATTTTGAGCTTTCTGGCCCTGTTCGCAGTCAGTTTCATGCTGCCCTTCTACCTTGAGGAACTGCGCCACTTCGACACCATCAAAGCGGGCCTGCTGCTCACGCCGCTCCCACTCACCATTGCGGTGATCGCGCCACTGAGCGGGTCGCTGGCCGACCGCATCGGCACGCGCTGGCTGGCTGCCGGAGGGCTGACAGTAGCCTGCATAGGCCTGGTCTTCATCAGCCAGCTCAACGCGCAAAGCTCACTCTGGGATATCATCTGGCGGCTGATCTTCACCGGAGTTGGTCAGGCACTCTTCCAGTCGCCCAATAACAGTGCCTTGATGGGCGCGGCCCCGCGCACTATGCAGGGCAGCGCGGCTGGCTTCCTGGCGACCGGGCGTGTGGTGGGCCAGAGCGTGAGTGTGGCCCTTGCCGGTGCCATCTTTGCCAGTCTGGGAGGAGCCACTGCGGGCCTCATCCTGGTTTCCAGGCAATCTACGCTGCCCCCGGCTGCGGTGCAGGTGCTACAGACAACTTTCGCCAACGCCTTCCACTACACCTTCATCACCTGCGCGGCCATTGCCGCCATCGGCATCCTGACCTCGCTGGTACGTGGCAAGCAGGGATAATAGCCTGAAAACTATCAGGCTATTCTGGCATTTGCCCCGGCCTTAGGGCGAGCCAGAAAGGCGATCACCACTAAGACAACGGTAGCCAGGAAAGAGAGCGCGGCGTAGATGTGGTGCGGCGTCTTAACTATTGATGGCCTGCTCGAATAGATAAACGGATGAGGGACATGAGGAATCATGTAGAGCACACCCAGGAAAATCATTACCACTGCCAGCGCAATCGCGGCAAAAAAGATTACTTTCTTCATTGAACCCCCTTTTAAAAGTAGGTTAGAAATAGACTCTGCTCTATCTAACGAATGAGGAGGTTCGTAAGGGAAAGAGGCACATCATTTAGCCTTTTTGGGCAACCTGTTATAGAAACCCAACAACGTCTGCATGATTCTTAACCATATCCGAACCTTCTCTCCACCGGATTTTCTCCTCTGGCGGCTACACTCCGAATAGCAAGCAAGCAAACATTAAAATAGAGAAACGAGGAAAGATAGATATGACCGTTAGTTCGAGCAGTGAATATGCCTCTCGCTCCCGGCGCACTGAGGAAATGCAGGTGAAGCATCTTTTAGCGAGCGGGCAACTGGAATCGGTGGAACAGGTACGCCGCTTTGAACTGCTGCGGCTGGCCTTTTTTGCCCTCAAGTTGCGCAAACTGGAACAGCGCCAGAATCCGGGCGAGGAGCATGAAGATGGCTGCGATAAAGAAAGAGGGCAGACAGACGAACTAGAATTTCACCGCAGCCTGCTGCGCCATGTAATTTTCCAGCAAGTGCTGACGCTCATGAAACTGGATGCCCGCAAGCAGGCGCTACAAATCATTGCTGCCTGCCGCCAGTAATCAGTAATACCGATTGTAATAGCTGTTCTTAGACTGTGATTGTGATTGTGATGAGATAATGGTGCCACTGAAATGTACCACTATCCCCCAGTTCGAGATCGCTCCGTTTCGACAGTAGCTGCTGTAATGATTTCATAAGATCAACTCCAGATTATGGTTCCGTTTCGGGGTCATATTGTTCAAGGAAACGGATGACCTCGCGGGTGAGCTGGCTGGGGGTCGAGGCTCCGGCGGTGACGGCGACACGCTTCTTGCCCTGGAGCAACCGGCGGTCGAGCTGCGAGAGGTCTTCGATGCGCACGGCAGGAACACCGGCCAGTTCCTGCGAGACCTGCACCAGGCGATTGGTATTGTTGCTGCGCGGGTCGCCGACGACTATCGTTAAATCGGCCCCTTTCGCCTGCTCCACGACGGCCTCCTGCCGTGTCTGCGTGGCCTTGCAGATATCGATATGCGCCTCGGCATGAGGGTAGCGTGTTTTGATGTACGCGATAACGCGGCGCGTATCCCACTGTGAGAGCGTGGTCTGCGTCGAGACGGCTAGTTTTTGCTCCTGCTCCGGCGTCAGGCTCAGAGCATCCACATCGGCCTCGCTCTCAATCAGCGAAATATGACCCGGCGCCTCGCCCATCACGCCTTCCGGCTCTGGATGACCCTTTTTGCCGATATAGAGCACATAATAGCCCTGCTCCACGAGCCTGCGCACAAGGTCGTGCGTGACGGTCACATCGGGACAGGTGGCATCGACACAGCACAGACCGCGTTCCCGCGCTCGCTGCTTGACGGCGGGCGAGACGCCGTGCGCGGTAAAGATGACTGTACCCTCGTTGACCTGTTCCAGAATGCTCTCGCGGTCCGGCCCGTCCAGCGTGACAACGCCCAGCCGGGTTAACTCTTCGATGGCATGGCGATTATGCACAATTTGCCCGATGATATAGATGGGACGCGGCGCGGCAGGGTCCTTCGCGGTCTGCCGCACTATTTGCAATGCATCAACTACCCCGTAACAATAGCCACGCGGCGATATTTTTATGACTTCCATATGGATGGATTCCTTAACATCATCTCAATTGAGAGAAGCTTTTTCCTGATCTACCTTCCATAGTTTACCATAATCAGCAATGTATTTTCACCTGTTTCGCGGGTAAAATATGGCGCAGGTCTTCAGGGGTGTAGAGACAGACGGCAGGGAGAAGACCCGCCATTTCTTCAACGGAGGCGGTTTCGGCCAGGTCGAAAATGAGGAGGGGCGTGCGCCTGCCAGTACAACCATAGGCGATGGCGGCGGCGCTAATGGTGGGCATCTCGCGCTCAGCCAGGACAGGTGCGTGGATAAGCAACTGCACATGCGGAAGAATGGACGGGACATTGTGTGGGGTATCTTCCTGGTAGACATACTTCATACCCGCCTTCTGTAAGAGTTCGACATAAGGGCGGCGTTCTTCTCGCGGCCCCACGATCAGTGCCGCGCGCCCGCGCAATCCACCAAGACACGCTTCCGCTATCGATACTACATCTGGCGCAACGTCGTGCATACACGGCTCCTTCTCTGTAATATGCCTTTAACCGGCATCAGGTATAAGGTAAGTCTAAACATTTGATACTATAACAGAAAACACGGGAAAAACATCAGGAATTTGCCGTATTTTCAGCGACCAGGTACCTGATATATATGTATAGTAAGGGCTGTAGGGAAGAAGCGCAAATGTCGTGATCGAAAGGAGAGATAGCAATGGCAACAACAGATCGGATCGGCTTCATTGGCCTGGGCATTATGGGCAAACCAATGGCGCGCAACCTGCTCAAAGCAGGTTTTCCCCTGACGGTGCAGAATCGGCATCAGGAGGTGAGAGACGACTTCGTTGCGATGGGCGCCCGGGCCGCCGCGCTCCCTCGCGAGATCGCGGCCAGCAGCGACGTAGTGATTACTATGCTGCCCGATACCCCTGTCGTCGCAGAGGTGCTGACCGGGCCAGATGGCGTGATCGAGGGCGCGCACGAAGGACTGGTCGTTATCGACATGAGCACCATTTCGCCCGTGATGACGCGCACACTGGCGACACAGTTGTCTGAGCGGGGCATAAGCATGCTGGACGCCCCGGTGAGCGGCGGCGAGCAAGGAGCCATCGAAGCGAGGCTCTCTATCATGGTTGGGGGACCTGAAGAGACATTCCAACGCTGCCTGCCCATCTTTCAGGCGCTGGGCAAGACGACCGTCCATGTTGGGGAAAGCGGCGCGGGCCAGATCGTCAAGGCCTGCAACCAGATAGTCGTCGCCCTGACCATCGAGGCTATTAGTGAGGCGCTGGTGCTTGGCTCAAAGGCTGGAGTAGACCCCGCAAAGATCCTGCAAGTGCTCGGCGGTGGGCTGGCAGCTAATCGCTTCATGGAACTGCGCGGCCCATCCATGATCGAGCACAACTTCACGCCAGGTGGCCGCGTGCGTTTCCACCACAAAGACCTGGGGTTCGCCCTCGCGCTCGCCCGCGCCACCGGCACGCCCCTCCCCGTTACCGCCCTCGTCGACCAGATGTTCGCCAGCCTCGAAGCCAAAGGTCACGGCGACCTCGACCACTCCGCCTTGTTACTGTATCTGGAAGATGTAGCGTCACATCGAGTGGGAAAGGGAGCCCAGGGCTTTTTGGTTGACCCGTAGAACTGGTCATGCGAGCGGGGAGCAGCCCCACTCGCCGCACGCGCATCACGTGTAAGAAGAGGAGCCCCAAAAGCTCTGAGAGGGAGCCTGGGGTCATTTGACATGCTCACAGCCGTGAACTATACTAAATGAAGCAATGGGAAGCTCTGAATGTGCCTGAGAAGCAGGTTGCAGAGAATTTCCCGGCAGCTATCAGACCAGTTTATCTCTTTTTGTCTGTTGGAAAGGAATAACTTGCTTGCTCGTCGACAGCCACGCCCATATTGATACTTCCCGCTTCTCTGCCGACCGCGAGGCGGTGATAGAGGCAGCGGTGGCAGGGGGCGTTACCCGCATGATTGACCCGGGCTGCGATCTGCCTTCGAGCCGGGAGGCGCTGGCGCTGGCAAAAGCGCATCCGGGCGTCGTGTACGCAGCGGTTGGAGTGCATCCGCACGACGCGACGACCTATAATGAAGAGGTGCGGCAGCAGTTGCGCGAGCTGGCCCGCGAGCCGGAGGTGGTTGCCATCGGCGAGTTCGGGCTGGATTATTTTCGCATGCTCTCGCCGCGTGAGGTGCAGCGCGAGGTCTTCCGCGCCCACCTGGAACTGGCCCGCGAGTGCAACCTGCCCTGCATCATCCACGTGCGTGACTCACACGAGGATGTGATAGAACTGCTGCGGGAATATGGGCAGGGGCTGCGCGGTGTCTTCCACTGCTTTTCCGGCAACGTCGCCCAGGCCGAAGAATGCCTCTCCTGCGCGGGCTTCATGCTCTCGTTCGCAGGCCCGCTCACAAAGCAAGGAAATGAACTGCCGGAGGTAGCGCGTATGGCCCCGCTGGAGCGCATCCTGGTCGAGACGGATAGTCCGTATCTCGTGCCGAAGCCGTTGAAGGCGCGGCGCAATGAGCCGCTGTTCGTCACATATACCGCGCGGAAGCTGGCGGAAATCCGGGGTATGACACTGGAGGAAATCGCCAGCGCCACCACGGCCAATACCGTTCGTCTATTTGGTTTAGGAGAACACCATGCCACTGAGACTGTTTAATACCATCACCCAATCTCTAGAAGAGTTTATTCCCCAGGACAGGAACCGGGTACGTATCTATGTCTGCGGAGTAACACCTTATGATACCACGCACCTCGGTCACGCCTTCACCTATATCTCATTCGATAATCTCATCCGCTACCTGGAATTTCTCGGCGATACGGTATTTTACGTGCAAAATGTGACCAACATTGACGACGATATCCTGCGTAAGGCGCGAGAACTACACATGGCATGGGACGAACTGGGAAATCGCGAAACACAGCACTTCCTCAACGACATGGACACGCTGAACTGGCGGCGGCCCGATGTCTACGCTCGCGCCACCGAGGAAATCCCCTATATGGTCGAGATTACGCAGAACCTGCTCGAACGCGGCTACGCCTACGAGAATGGCGGCAACGTCTACTTCAGCGTGAACAAGGCCCCCGGCTTCGATGTGATGCCCAACGCCATCGGACTGCGCACCTACGAGGCCATGCTTGAGGTCGCCAACGAGCGCGGTAACAACCCCAACGACCCGCACAAGCAGGACCCGCTGGACTTCGTGCTCTGGCAGGCACAGGCGCCGGGCGAACCAGCCTGGGAGAGTCCGTGGGGAGCGGGACGCCCCGGCTGGCATATCGAGTGCAGCGCCATGTCGATGCACTATCTCGGCCCTGAACTGGACATCCACGGTGGCGGCGCGGACCTCGCTTTCCCGCACCATACCTGCGAGATGGCGCAGTCCATCAACTACAGCGACCACGCCCCCTTCTCGCGCATCTGGATGCACACCGGCATGGTCTATCAGGACGGAGAGAAAATGAGCAAATCGCTGGGCAACCTGACGCTGGTCAGCGACCTGCTCAAGCAGCACAGCGCTAACACCATCCGCCTCGTCCTGGCGAGCCACCACTACCGCGAACCCTGGGAACTGACCGACGAAGATTTGAAACAGGCGCAGGAGACAGAGGAGCTTTTCAACCAGGTCCGCGCCATCGTCGGCGAGGAGAACGAAGGCGAAAATCAGGCCCTGCGCGCCCAGTTCATCGCAATCATGGACAACGACCTCAACACCCCCGCCGCCCTGCGCCTCTTTCGCAAAGCCGCCAACCTCGTCATCGACAACAAAGACACAAATATCGGAGCGGAGCTGCTGCGTTTGACGAAGGTATGCGGACTCAAGATCTAAGCGAGCAGCAGGAAAAAGCGGCGCGGCCTCGAGGCCGCGCCGCTTTTTCCTGCTGCTCGCTGACACCCCGTGGCGGATAGAAACCTTTTTTCCCTCTCAGGAGTGTAGTACTTAGCTGAAGTGCATCGGAATGAGGTTGATGTACTTCGTGGATACATTACTTCTTAACAGTATAAAATGCATTAAGGAGGTTGAAACGTATGGAACAGTTGCCGCGCAGATCTCGTCCTTTAGGTATTACGATCATTGCCATTATTATGGCGATTCAAGGCATTCTGGGCATCATCGGTGGCATCATGCTGCTGGCTGGCGGTGCCGGGGCGGGCGCAGCGGGTGTGGGCATCTTCACCCTCATCCTGGGCGTGCTGTACCTGATTCTGGCGTGGGGCCTGTGGACACTGCAAGCGTGGGCCTTCTGGACAACGGTGGTGATTGAGGTGATCGCGCTGATCAACGGCATTCTGGGCCTCGTCGGCGGTCAGACGGGTGTGGGCATACTGAGCCTCGTACTTCCGATTATTATTCTGATCTACCTGTTCGCCGATCCCAATGTACGTGCCGCCTTCAGGACATGAGAAAAAGGAGTTGTATGAGAAAACAGGGTTTGTCCGGTGTGGCAAACCCTGTTTTCGTCTGGAGCTATTCCTCCTGTGACAGGTGACCGCCCGTCATGAGGAGGCCAAGCTGCTCCTCGGTGGCATCGGGCGAGACGATATCGACAACGCGACCCTCGTACATAACGGCGATGCGGTCGGAGAGCGAGCGAATTTCGTCCAGTTCGGCGGAGATGAGCAGGACGGCCTTGCCCGTGTCGCGCTGCTCGATCAGGCGGCGGTGGATGAATTCGATGGCGCCGATGTCGACGCCGCGTGTTGGTTGAGCAGCGACCAGGACGGCGGGGTCGCTGGCAAACTCGCGCGCAATGATGATCTTCTGCTGGTTGCCGCCGGAGAGCGAGCGCGCCGAGGCGGCGGCGGAAGGCGTGCGCACGTCGAACTCGGCGATGAGCTTTCTGGCCCAGGCCGCTATACTGCGCAATTGCAGCATAAAGCCGCCACTGGCAAACTGCGGCCAGTCCTGTCGTCCGAGAATCATATTATCTTCGACCGAATCGGCGAGGACGAGGCCGCTACCCCTGCGGTCCTCTGGGATATGGGCAACACCTGCTTTGCGCACCTCGCGAGCGTCCTTGTTGGTGATATCGATAGGTTTTCCGGCCTGTCCATCCACAACGGGAGTAAGTATAATACGTCCAGCGGTCACCTTGCGCATACCTGTCACCACCTCGACCAGCTCGGACTGGCCGTTGCCCTCGACCCCGGCGATACCGAGGATTTCGCCCGCGTGAACATCGAGCGTGATACCATGCAGTATTTCCAGGCCGCGATCCGATTCCGCGTGGACGTCTTCAAGGTGGAGAACGACGGAACCGGGATGAGCGGGCGTTTTGTTGACGCGCAGCAGCACCTCGCGCCCGACCATCAGGCGCGCAATCTCGGCCTGGTTTGTCTGGCTGGTGATCAGATTCCCGGCGTTTTTGCCGCGCCGCAGCACGGTAATGGTGTCGGAGAGTTCCAGCACCTCGCGCAGTTTGTGCGTGATGAAGATAATAGTCTTGCCCTGCGCCACGAGGCCGCGCAGGACGCCGAAGAGTTCAAAGGTCTCCTGGGGGGTCAGCACGCCGGTTGGCTCGTCCATAATCAGGATATCGGCCCCCCGGTAGAGCACTTTGAGAATCTCGACGCGCTGCTGCAGGCCGACGGAGAGCTTTTCGACAGGCACATCGGGGTCGATAGGCAGGCCGTACTGCCGACTGAGGGCAAGCACATCGGCCCGCGCCTTTTTTGTCTCATAGGCTGAACCCAGCCCGCCGGGTTCACGGCCAAGCACGATATTTTCCGCCACCGTGAGCGGGGGGATGAGCATGAAGTGCTGGTGAACCATGCCAATGCCGAGCCGGATGGCGTCGCGCGGACCGGTGATGTGCGCCAGCTTGCCGTCGATGAAAATTTCGCCGCTGTCGGGGTGGATCAGGCCATAGAGAATATTCATCAGCGTGGTTTTGCCCGCGCCATTTTCGCCCACGAGGGCATGAATCTCGCCCTTGCGCACCTTCAAATTGACGTGATCGTTGGCAATCACACCGGGCCACGCTTTGGAGATATCGACCATCTCTACCGCCAGCGGGACCGGACGTTCCATCGTTGAAACTGCTGCTGTACTTTCTTGCATCGTCTACCATCCTTTCCTCTATTCAGAACCCGGCTCGTAAGGAACGCCATCGGCAGCCGGTGGGGTCGTGCGACCGACGAGGCCGACGAGGGCAATAATAGTGAGGACGTAGGGCAGGGTGCTGAGCAGGAGCGGAGAGGCTCCAGTGTCCTGCAAGCGCGTGCCGAGGGCCTCGCCGAGGCCAAAGATGATGCAGGCGATAGCCGTGCCACCAGGAGTCCACTTGCCGAAGATCATGGCGGCGAGGGCGATGAAACCGGCACCGGCGGTCATGTCAGTGTTGAAGATACCGGCGATGCCGAGCGAGAGAAAGGCTCCCGACAGACCGGAGAGCAGGCCACTACTGATGACGCACAGGTAGCGGATCAGGCGCACATTGATGCCAGCGGTGTCGGCTGCCTGCGGGTGCTCGCCCACGGCCCGAATGCGCAAGCCGATGTTGGTATGGAAGAGCAGGAACTGGACGCCAATCAGGATCAAGACAGCGACGTAGAAGATGACGTTCTGCTGGAAGAACACCGGCCCCAGGAAAGGAATATGCGAGAGCGGCCCGAAGGAAAGATAGGGCAGTTGCAGCTTCTGGGGCAGGCCCGGCACTCCCTGGTTATTGGTCTGAATGAATAACAGATAATCGGTGAGGCCGAGGGCGGCGATGTTGATGGCGATACCGCTGACGATCTGGTTGGCGCTGAAATTAATGGAGACGACGGCGTGGACAAGGGCCATCAGACCACCGGCGATCATAGCGCCGAGGACGCCGACCAGCACGTTGTGTGTTGCCAGAGTAATCATCACCCCGGCGTAAGCGCCCGTAAGCATCATGCCTTCCATCGCGATATTGACGACGCCACTGCGCTCGGAGATGACCCCGCCGAGGGCGGGAAGCAGGAGCAACGCGGCGAATTGCAGGGTGGCCTGCCAGAGGTCGCCCGAAACTAAGTGTTGCAACAAGACGTGCCAGAACATGCTCACTCCTCCTCTGCTCTCTTCGTATCAATGCCACTGCCTGTGCTTGCGCTTCCCGTACTTGCGGAGGAAGGCTCCTCCAGGTTCAATCCGTTATCGCCGTTCTGTCCGGGAGCGGGTCCGGCTCCGTCAGGGAGCGGCAGGTTATCCCCATGCTGGGGAATGGCGACGACTGAGGTACCCATGATAGGAGGCGTGAGGGCTGGCTTGCGCCAGAGGCCAACCCACCTGGGCAGCGAGCGCTGGATAGCCGGTAAGAATTCGGAGGCGATGCTGAAGAGCACCAGCGCCTGAATAATGAAGACCAGGTCAGCCGGGATATTCGCCTGGAGCTGCATCAACGAAGCGCCCTGGCGCAGACCACCGAAGAGGAGGGAGGCCAGCAAGACGCCGATGGCGGTATTGCGTCCGAGCAGGGCGACGCCGATGGCATCGAAGCCGGTGGTATCGAGCCGAAAGACATCGCCGATCAACTGGTAAGGGAACTGGCCCATCAGGTGCAGGGCACCGGCGAGGCCGGAGAACGCCCCCGCGATAGCCATGGACAGAAAGAGGTCGCGCTTGACCGGAATGCCCGCGTAGCGTGCCGCCTTGAGGTTCTGCCCGATGACGCGAATATTGTAGCCAAAGGTGGTGCGGGAGACGATGAACCAGTAGACGACGAGCGCAATCAGGGCGAAGAAAAAGCCCACATCGACAAGATACTGCTCTGGATTGGCGATTTTCGGCAGAAACGTTCCCAGCGTATTATTGTAGAAGATGGAGATGCGCGGGAGCGTGGCCTGCAAGGGGATGGCTGGCGTCTGATCCGCTTCCTGCGGAGCCTTGAAGGTCACATCAATCAGATAGTCGGTGCCGTAAAAGGCGATCCAGTTGAGCATGATGGTAGTAACGACTTCGTGCGCGCCGCGCCATGCCTTCAGAATGCCGGCGATGCCGCCCCAGATAGCACCGGCGAGCATGCTGCCGATAAGCATGGTGGGGATGAGCGCCCAGCCCGGCCAGGTGGTGGCCTTGAAGCCAATGACACCCGCAACCATCGCTCCCACCGCGAGTTGGCCCTCGGCGCCAATATTAAACATGCCAGCACGAAAAGCGATGGCAACGGAGAGGCTGGTGAGAATGAGCGGCGTTACATACACCAGCGTGTACGAGATACTCTGCGCGCCCCCGAAGGAGCCGGAAAAGAGCGTTTGATAGGCAGCAAGGGCAGTAGTGAAGCGATCTCCCAGCGAGCCGGGAGAAGAGATCATGATGACGATGCTGCCCGCGATCATAGCCAGGACGACGGCAAAAACAGGACGACCTATCGAGGCTCCCAACTTCCGCATCCAGAGGAGCCGGTCGAAGGTACTGCGTTGAATGGTTGGCACAGCCATAAAGTAATCCTCCTCTTCAGGAGACGGCTTCGCCGCCAGATAAATTGTTTCTTTATCATAGCATCGATACTCATGAGAAACAAGCGTGGCGGCGAACCCATAAAAGGAAAATGGTGCAGGGGCCTTTGCTCCTGCACCATTTTCCTTTTAGAGAGTTGATTTATGACGGAATATTCTCAGGCGGTGTAAGCGTACCGGCTTTGATCTGCTGCTCAAAGGCATTGGCTTTCGCCACCGCATCGGCGGGAACGGCACTTGAGGGTGTGGCAAAACCAACGCCGTCGTTAGACAGATCGAAGCGCGGCGGGTTGTCGTTGAACTGGCCGTGCTCGAAATCGTTGATGGTGTCATAGACGGCCACGTCAACATGTTTTTCGGCGCTGGTGATAACGTTGGGGTTGACATAGCTCTGGTCGGCATCAACGCCAATACCGTAGACGCCCTTCTGATAGGCCGCGTCGAGAGCGCCGACGCCACAGCCACCGGCCACCTGGAAGACGATGTCAGCCTTGTGGTCGTTGATCTGGCTCAGCGCTACATCCTTACACTTGGCCGTATCGGAGAAGTCGTTGGAGTAGCCGATGAGCACATTGACCGAAGGGTCGACCTTCTGCGCGCAGTACTTGTAACCGGCGATGTAGCGGTTGACGGGCGGGATGGAAATGCCACCAACCGCGCTGATGGTATTGGCACCGAGTAAATGCGGCACTTTCGAGGGGCCATCGACCTCCATCTGAGCGGCGATGGCGCCGACGAGGCAACCGGCCTGCTGCTCTTTGAAGAAGAGAGGAGCGACATTGGGCAGGGTTTCGCAGTTGCCATTGTTGGGATTGGGAACAGCGCAGCCATCCACGATGCCAAAATACTTGTTGGGATATTGCTTTGCCACCTGATCGAGCGGAGTCTGCATCAGGAAGCCAACAGCAATGACCAGATCCGCGCTCTGCGCGGCCAGGGTGAGGTTCTTCACGTAATCATTCTGCGACTGCGTCTGAATGATGCGCGAGGTGAAATGATACTGATTCAGCGCCTTCGTGTAACCAAGATAGGCAAGGTGGTTAAAGCCCTGGTCATTCAGGCCACCAATGTCTGTTACCAGCGCCACCGTCTTCGCGGGCGCGCTGGTCGGGGTGGGGGTGCTGCCACTGCCCGTTGATGTGCCGCCGCTGCCGCAGGCGGCAAACAGCATGGCAAATAGGGTGAGGAGCGTTGCGAAGGAGGCCAGTTTGCCAATTCTACGCATGCGAGCTTCCTTTCTTCTCTTAAGAGGAGAAACAATGTCAGTCAGCAGGAATACGTTCTTCATAGAAGCAGAGACACTCTTTCCGGGAGCGCGTCTCTACTCCGTAAGGACGACAAGAAAAACTTCTATGCTCCATAGTATAGCATGAAAAACGTATCCCTCGTCGCTATTCCAGTCAACGGAACAGCAGAATAGACAGGCATGTGCTGCCTACGATAACATACGTCAAATTCCGGCTCTATTCTCACATATAATTTGATGAGATTTTCTATAATAAAAAACGAGAGCGCCGCCACCAATTGGTGTTGGCGGCGCTCTCGTTTTTTATTATAGAAAATCCTATGCGCGTATCTCTTCGAGCATGGAAAGGTTGATGAAGAGATCGCAGCTCTGGCGTAGTGTGGCGGACATGGCCTCGTCGAAGGCCGCGACCTCGACGCGCACGCCGTGATCGGAGCAGTAATCGAGCATAGGCATGAAATCGCTATCGCCGCTGACCAGGACGACGCAGTCGACGGCCCGGCCATCGACGAGGCGCACGACATCCATGCACAGGTCGAGGTCGAGGTCGGCCTTCTTCGCACCGCTGGAGAATGTCTTGTAGTTCTTAGTGGTGATGCGATAGCCGAGGCCCTTGACGGCTTGCAGAAACATCTGCTCATCGCCCGGCTGCGGGCTGGTGGGGCAGTAGGCGTGCGCTCGCACGAGGCGGCGATTGCCGCGCAGGAAGTCAAGCAGCTTGCCGAAGTCGATATTGATGCGCATGGTACGCGCCGAGTAGAGCAGGTTCGCCACGTCGACGAAGACACCGACACGCTCGGTCGAAGGGAAAGGAGGCAGCGTCACAGAGACGTTGGTGGGACCCTGGTTCGCGCGGCGCAGTTCTGCGACCATGCGATCTGTTTGTGCCTGAATGGCCTGAGCAACCGTCTCGGCAAGATGACGGACGGAGGCGGCGGAAGCCCCGGAAGTCTCGCGCACGGGAGGATAGGCAGGGGCACGCTGTACCTCCGCGCGCACCGAACGCCCGGCCTGCGTCGGCAGGCTGCCGCGAGCAGGAGACGGCTCAGGACCCATGAAGGGGCCACCATCGCCGTTCTGGTTCATCTGATTCACAGTATAGCCGGAGACAATGTTGTACTGGGTCGCGGCAGCATTCACACGCGGCGGAGCGACAGGCGCGGCAGGTATCGGCGTTGGCGCGGGGACAGGAGCCGTAGTTTCTGTGGCTTTGGTAGCTGGTGCGGTGGGCGTTCCGTTCGTGCCAACAGCCGTGCGGCGGCGACGGCGGCGGCGCGAACTGGCCGCCTGTAATTCCGCGTATTCCAGCGGGGGCAGATCTTCCGGGTTTACCGCCTCAGCCTGAGCAGCAGCCGGTTCCACCTGACTGGCAGCAGCCGGTTGTTGCTGCTGCTGAACTTCGGGTTCGGCACTTGTCTGGGATGCAGTTACGCTCTGCTCCTTCTCGCGCTGGCGCTCCTGACTATGGCGGCGGCGGCGCTCATGCTCGCCATTGGTGACGGCCTGGACAGTGCCTGCCTCCTCGCCGGAAGCAGGCGCTTTGGTGGCGGGCGCTTCGGCCTGTGGCTGGCTCTGTTTCTGCTGCGCCTGTAGCCCGGCGGCATTCTCTTCTCTCTGGCTATGCCCATTGCTCAACGGCTCGTTCTCGCTCTGTGCGGGAGCCGGAGCAGTAACGCGGCTCGCCACTTCTTTGTGCTCTTCGACGCGAGGCGTGGGTACACTGGTCGCGGGCGCGTAGGCATTGGTCGCGGGGCGATCAAAGCGATAGCGGCGCGGCGGGCGTGCCGGAGCAGCCGGTACCTGCTCTTGTCCGGCGACTCCCTGAGCGGGAAGTTCGACCGGGGCTTCCGGCGTTTCTGATGCTCCAGAAGTTTCGGGCTTCGCCGTGGCGGCCTCAGCCACTGTCTCAGGTGGAGTAGAAGCCTCTACAGGAGCCTCAGAAGTCGTGACAGGTACGGGGGCAGGCGCTTCCTGACGGTGTGCCTCGTCACGATGCCGCGTCCCGTGACGAGGCATACGAATGCGGGAGGCAGGACGCAGAAGAGGTGAAACGGGACGCTCGGCAGTCACTATCTGCGCCTCAGCAGAGGCGGTTGGCAGTTCAGGTGCCGCAACTTCCTCGTCACCTGCCGGGGAGGCGGCGGGTATTTCCTCAAGCGCAGCGGCGACGGCTGGTTCCTCTGATTCTCCGGGTTCTCCGACTTCCAACGTTTCCACGACTTCCTGTATCTGTATGTTTCCACTTTCCGGGGCGGCAACTGACTGCCAGGAAGCATCGAAGCCGGGGGTTGGGAAATCGACGCCGGGTTGAGAAGTGGGAACAGTTTCAGAGATTAAGGCTGCAAAGGTGTCCGCAGACAGTTCCTGCTGTGAAGGGGACGGATAGCCCTCTGACTGCTGGAATTCTTCGATAAAGGCAGTAAAAGGACGAACCTCATCTCCTCCCTTCTCATCCGGCTGGTGATTATCCTGTTGCTCCTCGTTCTGAAAAACGAAACTCTCGTCCTGTTCACGCGCCTGTCCCGCAACAGGCAAGGTATCAGCGAGAGGGGTGGGAGAAATCAGCGTTTCGGAGACATGCTGACTCTCCACGACGGGCGCATCGCCGTCGTTGTGCTCGTGTTGCATATGTTGTGTTGTCACTAAGATCTCCAGTCTCAGTAGCTATAGACCGGAGCGCAGGGAACGATTCGCCACAGAGAACGTGCAAGCGAAGGTGGGCGAATAGCATTGTGTTCAGTTTGCGCCAATCGTCTTCTCTTGTGAGCGTCCAGCACGTAACGGGTGTTCGAGAGGGTGGTGAGAGCGTACTTTTTTGGAAACGCTGTGCCACATCGCACTACACCGATCCGCGTTACGCATTGCTGGACAAGTCGATGGGCGGAAACAATGCAATGATCCGCCCCTACCTGACCTGTTTTCTGTCTATCCACGAGCAGCAGGTATACCACTGCGCTTGTACGAATGCTCCGGTCCAAATTTCTCAAAGCCGTTAAGCTCACTCTTGCACGCCTCCCGGAAACGGCGGAACGCGGGAGGGTACAGGACGAACGGAAAGATCAGTCGCTTCGTTCGTCTCGGGGGACGCTGTTGTACGGCGGTTTTCCATGCTGCCCGGGCGCAGGCCGTCATGACCATCAAACTGATTCGGTTGCCCAGAGAGGTCATGACTTTCAGCAGCCGAATTCGCCGCTTGTGTGCGGGCGGCGCGACTGGTAACATGCCAGACATAGACAATGCGCTCGATAGCGGTCACATTTGAAAAAATGGCGAGAAGCGCCAGCGCCCACATCAGGGCAGCAGGGAAGAACCCGCTCAACAAGAGTCCAATTGCCAGAATGACGACACGTTCGGGACGAGCAAGCAGCCCGGTTTTACACTCTAAGCCCAGACCTTCAGCACGCGCCTTAGCATAGCTGACCATTAATGAGCCGACCACAGCGATAAAAATCAGGGCAATCATCCACTGTTGTTCGGGGACAAGCGGCCACAAAGTGGCATGCAACAAGGGCCGCTGCAAAGCGTAATAGAGCAACCCGAACAGAATAATGCTTTCCGAATAGCGATCGAGCGTCGAGTCGATAAACGCGCCAAAGGTTGTGGCGGTGTTACTGACGCGGGCCATAGCTCCATCGAACATGTCAAAGACACCAGCGAACAGCACCAGCAAACCGGCAGCCAGGAGAAAGCCCTGAGCAACCACCACTGCTGTCACTATACTGAGCAGCAGTCCAATAACGGTCAAGGTATTGGCGGTGACACCAGATCGTGCCAGAGGCCGGATCATCAAAGAAACCAGGTGTCGAACCCGTTGCTGAATGCGTCTGCTAAACATGTCTCTATTGTACCATACTTCGCTGAGTTGGACTAGCTCTTTTTTTGAGAAATTACAGGCACTTTGCCAGAAGCTATATTTTTCTCATGTGTCCAAAGAATGGGCGAATGACAATGTCAATAAGACTGAAAAGTGTTTCTGGCATTTCGCGCAGTATCATACACCGCTCGCTCCTCAAGCAGTTCAGCGTAATAATCGAGGATGCGGCGAGCGACCTGCGGCCAGGCGTAGTTGCAGGCAGTTTCCAGCCCGTTATGGATCAGCCTCTGGCGCAGAGACTCGTTTTCCAGCAGGCGAGCGATGGAAAAGGCCAGGGCCTCGCTGTCGCGAGGGGGTACGAGCAGGCCATCGACGCCATCATGCACGACCGTTGCATAGCCCTCGATATCAGTTGCTACGACAGGTTTGCCGGCAGCCATAGCCTCCAACAGGACGACCCCCATGCTCTCGCCGCCGATGGCAGGGGCGCAAAAGACGTGCGCGCTGGCAAAGTAGCGCTGCTTGTCTTCATCAGGGACATAGCCGGTGAAGATCACATCCTGCCAGCCGTGGCGCTCAACAAACTGCTGAAAGCCAGGGCGCAGACGACCCTCGCCGACGAAAATAAAGCGCGTGTCGGGAAAGCGTTCGCGAATGGTGGGAATGGCACGCAGCAGAAACTTGGCCCCTTTGCGTCTCTCGAAGCGGCCCACAAAGAGAATATTCCGCTTGCCATCCATATATTGAGGGAAAGGCAGAATCGTTGGACTGAAACTGTCCAGATTCACGCCGTTGGGAATAATGCGGTAATCGCCATCGAAATAGCGAGAGACGAAACTATACGCCGCCGGAGAGACAGCGATACGCCCTGCGAGGCGGCGAAAATAGTGGCGCAAGAACGGGTAGGCCGAGGCGTAGGCCAGATAGGGAGTAGAGGCCATGCCAGGACGCGCGAAGGCATGGAACGTGCCAACGTTGAGTGTACGCGAGAAGCGCAACACGGTCAGAGAGAGACCGGGGAGCAGGGGTTCGTGCAGGTGGATGACATCGAACCGCTCGCGTTGCAGGACACGGCGCACATGGCGACCAAGAACAGGATTCAGAGTGATACGAGCAATAGAGCCATTGATGGGAATGGGAGTCGTGCCTCCCATTTTATAGACATTCGGCTCAAACAGTTTGCCCTTTTTACCGGAAGCAGGTGCCAGAATGCGCACATCATGGCCCGCTGCGATAAATTCATCGGCAAGGTGACGCACATGATCGCGCACACCTCCCGGATAGCTCCAGTCATATGGCGATACCAGACCTATTTTCAACGCGCTACTCCCTGTTCATCTCAAATTTTGTTCGGAAAGGGTTCCTATTCTTTACCCTTTATTACGCTGCGCGTTGTCTACGGTTTCGAGGGTCATGTTTATTTATATGATATTGCGCGAGCTGCAGGTAATCCTGTACGCGCCACAGTTTGCCACCGGGGGCGCTCAACCCTGCTTCAATGGTAGCGCGCACGTCCCGCGCCGTTTTGCCCTCGAACCACGTGCAGCCGCGCCCAATCGCCGTCAGAGTATGGGCATCGCTATTGCCAACCTCGGCCCAGCCATAGACTTCTCGATTGACGTACATAGCATAACGGTTGGCGCCGATGCCGCAGAAACTCGCGTTCCATGTCTCGATACCATCCAGCCAGACATCTCTGGCCGCTTGAATACGGTCGAGCACATAGCGCTGGCAACTGTGACGGAAAATGGGATTGAGCGGGTGCGCCACAATAGCCAGCCCACCCTGCTCATGTACAAGATCAATCGAGCGCTCCATGCTCATGCCTGGCTGGATGCGCTTCTCAATAAAGAGCGCCAGCATGTGGCCTTCTTTTGTGCTGATCTCCTCACCCACGATAAAATCAAAGCGGTAGGCACCCTTTGCCCAGAGATCGCGCGCCCTCAATGCACCTTCTATCACATCATGATCGGTAATAGCAATCACATGGAGTTGCGTATTGTGCTGAACATGGTCCAGGATTTGTTCGACAGTAGCGAGGCCATCGCTGTAGGTGCTGTGCATGTGCAGGTCCGCGCTACCCAGCTTCCCGAAATCAAGCGCCTGCTCCCGCGTCATTTGCCTGCTTTTTTCCAACATAGCCGTTCCCAGGCTCAGGCTATCAGCTATTGCGATTCTGCTTTGTTTTGTGGTCATGCCACTCCTTCTCTAGTTGGACGCAGCTATGCTTCGTCCACACGTGTCTGCACTTGTTCCTGTATCATCGCGCTCTGTTGAACTTGCGCGTCCGCGCGCGTATTCGCGTTCATCGTTGTTGTGGTCTCTTGAGCGAACCAGACCGGGGCAAAGACCACCCACTGATCGGGATGCGCTCCAATATATTGCTCCATGCTGGAGACAATGCGCTGCATTAACGGCTCAATCTGCTGGCGCTGTTCCTGCGGCAGCGCCAGCGAAACCGGCATGATCTGGGCTACCTGTGACAGCACTGGCGTACTTCTCGTCCGCCAGCCGAAAGCGCCAACCAGCGGCGCGCCGGTACGCACCGCCAGTTGAGCGATGCCCGACGGCAAGCGGGCGGGCGCGCCAAAGAAAGGTACGGTCACGCTTTCGCCATGCACTGCTCTATCGGCGGTCATCAGAACCACCTGATTCTTGCGCAGCGTCTGAAGCATGGCGCGCATGGCCGCGCTGCCACCCAGCGGCACATACTGCACGCCCTTACAGCGCCGCAGGCGCAGGATCAGGTCAAGGATGCGCTGATCGGCCAGGTGCTCGACGGGAACGGTCACCGCGTACCCCTGGATGGCCAGCCACTGGATCAGGTAATCAAATGGCCCCAAATGGGCCGAGTAGATGATAACCCCCTTGCCTGAAGCTAAAGCCTGCTGTACATGCTCGAAGCCGCGTACCTCCATACTTTGTAGAATAGTTTCCGGCTTGAGCGAGGGCAGTAGAAACAGGTCCAGGTAGTTGCTCACGTTCTGCCGGAACATGCCGCGCACTACTTTGCGCAGCCGTTTGTGTCCGGACCGCGTGTGCAGAAACTGCCGGGCCTGCTCATCCTGACCGCCGAGGACATGCATCATATTTTCGTTTGCTTGCCGCCTCGCCCTGGCTGCCAGCAGCCAGGCGGCGAATGCGATAACGCCGCCGAGCCGGTAGACAAGGAAGCGCGGCAGGCGTGGAATTACGATTTCAGCCAGCCGGAGCAGGTAATACATCTCTTCTTGTCCATGTTCGTGAGAAACACTATCGGGTTCCCACTTTTATACTACCTTACCTCCATTATGAATAGTTTAGAGGAAGGTAAATCCTTGTTAACGTTTCGCCTCTTCGGGCCAGAATGGGCGGAACATATACCACTGGGTAGGCCATTCACGCACCATCTCTTCCACAGCTTCATACGCGCGCTGCGTCAGACAGATAATGGCCTCTTCCTTGCTCCTGCCCCTCACCTCTTCAGGAAAGACGGGAGGGAAGGCACGCAGGTAGAAGCGATTGTGCGAGCCATACCAGGCGAATCCGGGCATGAGGGCCGCGCCTGCTTTGAGCGCGAGCGCGGCAGGGCCGGCCGGGACGTAGGTCTTGCGCCCGAAAAAGGTAATCGGCACCCCCTCCTCAGCGGAGACGGGACGATCGGCTACGATGGCGACAAACAGGTTTTGTTGTAGCACGCGCAGGATACGCCGCGCCGAGCCTTCCATCGGAATGATCCCGACACCCTTCTCGATGCGCTGGCTCTGCAACAGAGCATTCAACTGCTCGTCGTTAAACTTCTCCGCCACGGCGGACAGGGGAAAACTGCGCGTCAAAATGGCCCCGGCATAATCCCAGTTGCCGAAGTGGGCTGTTAGCAGGATGGCACCGCGCCCCGGTTTTAAAGCCGCCCCGGCATAATCGCGCCATGAGTCGGTCCCCTGCGTCATATCGATGGCATCTCGCTCCAGTTGCGCACTATCAGCGTATGGGAAGTACAGAAAGTCGGCGGTCAGGCGACCATAATTATACCAGGATGCGAGGGCGAGATGGCGCACGCGAGGATGATCAAAGGGCAAACCGCTAACCTGTGCCATATTCCGCTGTGTCACCAGCCGCTTCTCACGCCAGGCGGCGTAGGTCAACGCGCTGGCGATGCTGCCTACCTGATGCCCCACGCCAGGCGGCGTCCACTTTGCCAGCATGAAAGCACCACGCGCAGCCCTGTACACTAAAGACACTTATTCCTCCAGGACAACTTCAGTCGCTGCCTCAATTTCGATCAGCGTTTCCCCTGTTGGCAGCGACTCGGCCTGCAAGCCAGGGTCGACGAGCCGTTCCAGGTTCTGCAAGCACGCCTGGAAGCGCTGCCTGTTCAGGGAGCAATAGACCTGCCGTCCCACACGGCGCGTCGCGATCAGCCCGGCGCGGCGCAGCTTGCGCAGGTGCCACGAAACCAGCGGCTGGCTGATGCCCAATCGCCCTGTAAGCACGGTCACCGTAATCTCATCCGCGTGCGCGAGATGATAGACGATGGTCAGACGGGCCACATCGGCCAGCGCCTTCGTCATCTGTTTGAGTTCACGCCAGTCAATCATCACATCTTCCATACCGGGAAACGCTTCCCAAACGCGCTGCTCATCGCATAAAGATTTGTTTCATAAATCTTTCTTTATATACTATCCCAATCAGAGTCAAAAAGCAAGAAATTGGGAAAAACGGGTGGGATTTTTCTCAGAAGGGGAAATTTAGGCCCAAAAAACAGGAAAGGATGGGAGCAATGCTCCCATCCCCGGATACCAGTGAATCAGTTGTGATTGATCGATGTTGTGAGAGATCCACAAGATCGCTCGGTGAGCAGCCAGGGATTCGAACCCTGAACCTAGTGAGTGAAGTGCAGGCCAACCCCCTTGCAGGGTATCAACCATGCCTTCCCGAACCGGACTTGCACCTTTCAATGCATCCGGCTCTCCAGCGACTTAAGCCGCCTGCGCCCCTTCCCCATGTATCAGGCATTACCCTGATCGTTTGAGTACTATGAGCGCTCCGTCACCATGCATCGTAAAACGATGTACAGGTGATCCCTAAGTTCTCCTGCTACCCCGGTCCAGACGTAGGTTCTTCGTTCGTCGCTTTCTCCCTTATGAGAGTGGTTACAGAGAGAGCGTTTAACGGCCCTCTTAATCACAGCCGCTAACTCTGTACTTCAGCAAGTCCACTACCTGAAGGATGCCTCCCGGCATCGCCGCGACTGAAGTTCAAGCAGTATAGCCTTAACCATATCTGGCCTGGCTGCCTGATGTTGACCATAGTGACTCTGGTCAGATCAGACTTTTGACGACCATGCTATTGTCCCTTTGCCCTTTCAGGCTTCCGGTAAGGTCGCGCCTTAACCACATCCGCTCTGGTGGTGCTGTACACTCCAGCAAGGATAACAGAAGCGCATAGGCGCACATTAAGAGTCACTTGCTCTACCGTTGAGCTAGCTGCCCTCAACTGACAGGCACCATCATAGCATATTTGACCCATTCCGTCAAGTAGTTTGAGCGTTGTAGCGTAGTTTTTTTCCCTCTCTTACTCTCCCTTACTCAAAGATATCCAGTGGTAAGAAGGCAGAGACAATCCAGTTGGGGGCGTCGACGATTTCGCTGATGCGCAGGTCGACGGCGACGCTGCACAGGGCGTAGGCTTCGGGGCGCGTCAAATCGTAGTTTCTGGTCAGGTGGGTGATCATGTGACGGGTAGCGTTCTGCGCGGCCTGGTAGAGATCAGGGCTGTGGCCGGTGGTCACGTAGTAACCCTTCGTGTTGGTCTTCTCGCTGGCACTGCCGGGCGTAAAGTATTGTAGTTCGGGAATGCTGCCGCCCTTGTGCAGGTCGAGGCGCACAGTCACAATCATCGGGGCCTCGATGGCGGTGCCACAGACCTCGCCATCACCCTGCGCGGCGTGGACATCGCCGAGGGAGAAGTTGACACCGGGATAGAGCACGGGCAGATAGAGCTTCGAGCCTTTCACCAACTGCTTGATGTCGATATTGCCACCGTTCAGGCGCGGCGGAATGGTATCCAGCGACCCCGGCTCGGCGGGCGCGACGCCCATGACGCCGCAGAACGGCTCCAGCGGAATGCGAATCCCCGGTTTGAAATAGGCATGATCGCCTTCGAGTTCCCACACCTTCAAATAGGGTTCGGGAAAATCATCGGCCAGCAGGCCAAAGCCCGGAATAATGCCCGTCCATCCCCACTCCTTGGGGCGAATGTCCAGCACCTCGACCTCCAGCACATCCCCCGGCTCCGCGCCCGCCACAGCCACGGGCCCGGTAAGCGGGTGAATCACGCTGAAATCGAGCGTCGCCAGCACATCCACGCTGCTGCCCGGAACGATCTGCCTGTCGGAAGCCTCGTTCGTCTCTAACTCTACCACCTCACCCGACGCAACCGTCACCAGAGGTGGAATGCTCTGATCCCAGCGACAATGCGTCTGCGCATCAGTCAGACGGTACTTAATATCCATTGCCATAAAGGTTCCCTGCCTTTCTCAACAGTAAGAACTGAAAACGGGACTGATGAAAGTATATCCTCTTCAGGGTCAGATTGAAAAGAGCCTTGCCTAAACCCTTATGGAAACAGGCCGGGCGCGCGGCCGCGCGCCCGGCCTGGGGGTGAGATAGCTTGCGTGTCCTTGCCGCTCTTCGCGCCTACAATCTCAACTGTATCTAATTATCGTCCAGATACACCTTGCTGCTGTTTTTGAGCGCGTTGGGAGCGGCAAAGCTGAGGACGGCGACGATGATGAGGCCCAGGATGAACCAGGCGGCGCAGATGGGGCCGCCGAGGTTGTAGGGCGGTGTAGGTGCCGGAACGAACTGGGCGTAGATGGGGAAGATGAGGATGATAAACGGGATGATGGGCAGGATAACGTGCCGCGCCACGCTGAAGATGTCGCGGTGCTCGCGCCAGTAGAAAAAGGGCACAGCCAGACATGTTGCCATGTAGACCACGAGGATGAGAATGGTGATGATGGTGCCAAGCAGGCCGAAGGCAACCGACGGGCCATAGACGAAGCCGGGCCAGAGGGTGAAGACGACCCCGACGATCATCGTGAAGACGATGGCGATGCCGGGGGTGCGGAAACGTCGGTTGATCTGCGCCAGCACGGGGGGCAGCGTGCGCGTGCGACCCATGGCGTAGAGGACGCGAGAGGCGGCGTTCACGCCCGCGTTGGAGTTAGCCAGCGCGCTATTGAGGATGGCGAGGATGACGACGAAGGAAAAGACGCCCCAGACGCGGCTCGCCATCGCGCCCCACGGGTCGGGATTGTTGGGGTAGGAAGCGATCTTGTTGAATCCCCAGCCAACAACGCCAGCGTAGGAACAGAAGATATAGAAAATGCCGATGGAGACTGCCGCAAGGAAAATGGCGCGTGGCACCGTGCGACGCGGATTGTGCGCCTCCTCAGCCAGGGGAGCGGACGACTCGAAGCCGGCGAAGGCCAGGAAGGCGAAGATCATGCCGTGCAGGATGCCCAGCCAGCCGCCGAGTCCAGATTGCAGGCTGGACGCGGGATTGAAGGTCGCGGCGGTGTTGCCACTGCCAGCCGTGACAATGAGCCAGATGGAGAGCACGACGAAGACGGTGATCTCGATGCAGCCCAGCACAACGCTGGTATCAGCCGAGAGCTTGATGCCGCAGTAGGTAAGCCCGAAGATGATGACGGCGAAGATCATAGCCCAGACTGCCCAGCCGACGGTGCCGAAGGTGAAATGGAAGTATTGCTGCACGAAGGAGTCGGCCACCGGCCCCAGCACGAGCAACTGCAAGGGAACGATCAGCAGGTAGGTGAGGCTGAAGAGCCAGCCGGTCATCCACCCGGCTTGCACGCCCAGGCCGCGACTGACATAGGTGAAATAGCCACCCGCGGAAGGCAGGAAGCGCGCCAGCGAGCCAATATTGAAGGCGATCAATGAACAGACGATGAGGCCAATCAGCACAGCCAGCGGCAGCGCGCCGCCAGCGAAGGGAATCGCGGCACCCAGGCTAAAGGCCACAGCGGAGGCGGGTGCCATAGTGGTGATGGACTGGAACAGGACGCCGGGCAGACCAATAGCGTTCGCCTGCAGAGTCGGTTGCTCCGCCTCTGGAGAGGTAGATTCCAGCGACATGCGATGTCTCCTTCTCTATCGCTCTGGATAGAAAATTTGGTGAGCCTGGTACCCCAGAGGCTGCTCATAGCATACCCATGCTGGTTTTTCTAGAGCATTCTACTGCCTATGCGGATACCAGGCATTCCCACAACAGAAGGGCTATATACTTACTAATGATAAGCAGAAACGGCTAAAAAGCAAGGGCTATTTCCTACAGAGAAGCGGCCTCGTCCTGTTGCATTTTTCTATAGCGGGTGAGCAAGCCCATGCCGGAAGTGGAGGTGGAGGCGAGAACAGGAACAGGATCAGAAGCTCCGGCAGCGACGGGAAGGGGGAAGGGACGCGAGAGCAGACCAGTGGTATGAGGTTCATCTGAGACGAAGGCGGGTGAGGGGGCAGGTGAGTATTCCGCTATGGATACAGATAAGAGGGTCAAGGGAGCGCCTGCCAGGCCAGAGATGGCGGGAAAAGCCAGATGTTCTGTTGTGCCAGGTGGTGTGCTCTCTTGCTGTCGAGCGTGAGGATGTAGGCGCAGCGGCAGTTTGCCATCCAGAGCAAGCGCGTAGAGGGCCAGAGCGAGCGCGACCAGCAGGCCCAGGAGAACGACCACATCCCTGCTAACGGGTGAGAGAGCCGACGGTGAGTCTGAGGCAGAAGCAACCGGGTGCGCCCCAGCAGTGGGAACAGCTGCTGCATAGACCGTTTCCCGCGCCTGATCGGTGAGCTCGCGCGGCCAGTTCTGACCGATAGCCGGGCGGAGTGGCTTCGGCAGGGTTGTTGGAAGCGGCGGCGGAGGCGGTGCTTCGGCGCGATAGCGCTGCATGAGTGCCACCACTTTCCCGGCCCAGAGCGGCGAACTGGACGTGCCGACATAGGGATAGGAAATGGCGTAGACGGTGGTCAGGCCGCGACTGATATAGCGATTTTTGAGCACGTTGAACCAGTCGAGGATGGCGGCGGAGTACGAGGGATAGATGGTGTAGCCATCGAAGGCGACGGGAAAACCGGCGCTGGTCCGCACGCTACCGGGATTGTGGTCCGCGCTGCCCACACCGGCGGCTCCATCGTTCGTCTCCACCCACCAGACGCCCAGCGCGAAAGCATCGTCGATATTGGCCTGACGTGCCGCCTGCTCCACTACCTGACCGGTGCCGAGCATGGGGCTGCCCACACTGGCAAAGATGGCATCGACGGTCGTCGCTGGCAGCGTCGGCGGGCCTACCACGGTAGATGGGTCGTCAGCGGGCAGGGTAAAGTTCGCCTGGCTGGACTGCGTATTGCGCGCCAGGGAAAACACGGCCAGACCTCCGGCGAGCAGGCAAAGCAGCATGCTCAGGCGCAAGGCAGAAACCAGGCGACGCGGGAAAAAGCTTCTCATACTACCAGCAACCACCAATCTATCGACTTTGACTATCACAGTTCTGTTTCGTCATTCTATTAGAGAGAACGAATGACATGGAAGGAAACAACGTAGGATAGTAGATTTGGGAGTACAGGAAATTTTTCCCCTTACCCTCTGTTTGTTTCCGTTTGATAAAATGGAGGCAAGAAAGTAGTATTCAAGTATGCGGCACAGTGTGTTATAATTATGCGCGGCAATACACGCCATTACATGACGAGAAACGGGAGTTTTACCATTAGCCAGCGAAACGGAAACGGCCAGAGAAACACACCAACGGGAAACCTGGGCAAACAGACCATCCTGCACAGGCGCTACCTGATCCTGCAAACCATCGGTCAGGGAGGTATGGGAGCCGTTTATAAGGCGCAGGACATGTCGAACCGGGCACTTGTTGCCATCAAGGAGATGGGCCTTTCAAATGTGCCGCAGCAGGAGCGGGCGCAGATCACGCATAATTTTAAGGTAGAGGCTTCCATCCTGGCCCGCCTGGATCATCCGAACCTGCCACGCTTTCACGAACAGTTCAGCGAGGGGCAACGCCACTTTCTTGTCATGGAATACATAGAGGGGCAGACGCTGGAGGACTTACTGGAACATAACGGTCCTTTTCCAGAGCGGCGCGTGCTGAACTGGGCGCGCCAGCTCTGTGACGTGTTGGAATACCTGCACGGGCAGCGCCCGCCGATTATCTTCCGCGATATGAAGCCGGGGAACATCATGCTGACCACCAGGGGGCGTGTCAAGCTGATCGACTTCGGCATTGCGCGTTTCTTCCGCACCAGCAGCTCGCAGGACACGCAACTGCTGGGAACGCCCGGTTTCGCGCCGCCCGAACAATACGGCAAGGCACAGACCGACGAGCGCTCGGATATCTACTCTCTGGCGATGACGCTCTACCAGTTGATGACGAACAGACTCTCCGAGAAAGGCTTCGGCCTGAAAAACGTCCACGCGGAGAATCCGCAGATTTCTCCGGCGGTGGCACGAGCGTTGGAGAAGGCGACGGCGCTTGCCCCGGAGGAACGCTACCAGGATGTGGCGGAGTTCCGGCGCGCGCTGCTCGGCCCCAACACCTTTGTTTTTGACAGTGGCGCTCAAGCGACGACTCCGGAAGAACTGGCGGAACTCTGCGCCCGCTACCCACGAGAGGCGGCGGATTACCTGTTTGCCAGCGAGCTGGAAGCATGGCTGCGCGAAGTTGGCGAGAATGACCTGGCGCGGGCCACAAAGCGCATTCGCTCCTCCGCGCTTGACGAGGAAGAGGCCGTGGAAGAATTCCTGCAACTGGTGATGGGGCCGCAGGCGCACACCCGGAGCTACGCGGCGCGCGCGACAGGAGGAGGAACGAGCCAGAACACGGGAACCACGCGCACGAGTCGTCCCGGTTTCCCGCTGCCCGGCAGATTCAGGCGTTCGACTTCCAGCGTCATTGTCACCCCGCGCGCCATCGATTTCGGGCAGGTCTATCCCGGCGTCTCAGCACCGGTCACGCTCTCCATCACGGGCGACCGTGGTCTGCTTGTACGCGGCACCATCTCCGCCTCCGAGCCGTGGATTCGCGTCGACGCGACAAGCTTTGACGCGATGAGCACGCACGTCAACGTGCGCGTGGACAGCACGGGCCTGCATAGTTCTACCCCGTACACAGGTACCATCACCATTGCGCCAGAGGGCGAGAACGAGAGTATCGAGGTCAAGGTGCAGGTCGACGTGCTGAGCTACGACCAGTTCGTTCTGGGCGACGATCTCGAAGGCGATGATACGACAACCATTGGCGCGGGTGGTACGCTCATGGCGCCACAGGTACAGGCCGTTAAAAGCGCAGGTGGAGCAGGCAGCACGGGGAGCAGCAGAAGCGTCGCAGCGACGGGCAACATCCCACTCAGCAGCCCGAAGTTCAACGAATATCGCGAGAAGTATGGACCACCCGGTTCCGGCGGCTGGGAGGCATTACAAGTGAAAGCGGGGCAACTGCGCTGGATACAGCGCGGCATGACGCTGTTCGCCGCCCTGATGGCGGGCAGCCTGTTCTACAACCTTGTCTCCCCGCTCGCGGGGCCGCACGGCTCCATCCTGCCGCCGAGTCCGTGGTTCCTGCTGGCGCTGATCGGCATCGCGCCCTTCGCCGCGCTGGGAGCGGCGCTCTTCGAGCGCGAAGGCGCGCCGGGCTTGAGAGAGCTGTTCAATCGTTTCTGCGCTGCGCTGGCCGTTGCGCTGCCAGCCCTGGTCGCGGGCGTCTCGCTCTGGCACGGGTTGCCGACCGGCATCCCTTCCTGGCTTGAGGCGCTGATGGCGCTGCTCGTTACCGCGTTCGCGGCAGCCATCGGCGCAAATCCTTTTATCAGCGAGCGTATCCTGCGCGGCACCACCTGGCTGTTGAAGCGTGCCACCACGTTCATCATCGGGAGCTACGCGCTGATCGGCGGGTTGCTCGGCCTCGGCCTTGCCGCTGGCTTTCCTCTAAACTGGTTCGTTCTCATCAGCATCGCGCTCGGCGTCGCCACCGGCCTCGCCCTCGTCCTGCGCGCCGATTACCTTATGAAACACCCATGATACACACGAAACCACCCTTAATTGTCGTGCTGGGGCCAACCGCAGCGGGCAAAAGCGGGCTGGCCATCGCACTGGCACAGCGATTTAACGGAGAGATCGTCTCCGCCGATTCGCGCCAGGTCTATCGCAAGCTGGACATCGGCACGGCAAAAGTGACGGCGGTGGAGCAGGCGCTTGTCCCGCACCACCTGCTGGACGTAGCCGATGTGGAGGAGGTCTACACCGTCTCACACTTCCAGCGGCAGGCTATCGAGACGATTAACGACATCCTTGCACGCGGCCATTTGCCCTTCCTGGTGGGTGGTTCACCACATTACATCCAGACGGTCGTAGATCACCTGGCGATTCCAGCGGTGCCGCCACAGCCGGAACTGCGAGCGCAGCTAGAAGCGCGCCCCCTCTCAGAGTTATTGACTCGACTCGAACAACTCGACCCACAGGCAGCGGCCAGCATCGACAGCAACAATCCCAGGCGCGTGATTCGCGCGCTGGAGGTCTGCCTCGTCACCGGCCAGCCCTTCTCGGAGCAGAGGCGCGTGGCGGAGCCGCTCTATCGCAGCCTCCTGCTTGGCATCTCCTGGCCGCGTGACGTGCTCTACGCCCGCATCGATGCACGGGTAGACGAACGCATGCAGCAGGGCATGGCGCAGGAGGTGCGCGACCTGCTGGCCGCTGGCATAAGTCACGAACGGCTGGAAGCCCTGGGCTTAGAGTACCGCTACCTCAGCCGCTGGCTGCGTGGTGAGTTCGCCAGCGAGGCCGAGATGGTGCAGCGCCTCAAATACGCCATCCACGACTTCAGCAGGAGACAACTCACCTGGTTCCGCAAGGATCAACGCATCATCTGGATCGAGGGCAACGATAGAGAGGAGGCCGAAGCGGTAGTAAGGGAGTATCTTAGCGAGTGGGAGGCGCAGGAGGGCGGCAGTCCTCCTGCCGGGGTACGGGGTGCTCCCGTTTCTTGCATACCCTTTGAAACGAATCAGGAAAATGAGAAAGAGGGAGAGCATGATTGAAGTCCATCCGGGTTTGTTTCTTGGCAGCTATAAAGATTATGAAACCATTGTCGTGGGCCAGCCAGGCTGGGCGGTTGTGCATGCTTGCCGCACCTACCACCGCCGCGCTGTGGGGTACCGCATAAGGAACGTGCCGACGCAGCACCCCGATTACCTGATTGCGCGCCGGGAAAACCGCATCATGCTCAGCCTCGACGACCTGCCCATCTCTTTATTCATCAGAAAAGAGATGATCGACCAGACCCTGGATTTCATCGACGACATGCGCGCCAGCGGCATGAAAGTGCTCGTCCACTGCATGCAGGGCCGCTCGCGCAGCCCCTCCATCACCCTGCTCTACCTCGCCACGCGCCTGCACGTGCTGCCCGACACCACCTTCGAAGCAGCCGAGCGGCAATTCCGGCGTATCTACCCGCGCTACGCCCCCAACCGTGGCATCCGCGAGCATTTGCGCCGCAACTGGCACCTGTATCGCGCTGGGGAAACCTCAACTTCCCCTACTTTTTGACAAAGTGAAGGCTGGAACGGCAACCTTTTGTGTCGCGGCACCCTGGTCATCATCGTCCCCCGGCGTATGGTTGTTTGATAGTGTGGTGCTGATGAGGGGGGACTGGACGATGGGGAGGTTGCTGTCGACGACGAGGCCATTGTCCATGTAGATATGGTAGGGGAACATGGCCGGGTCGAAGGCACTGCTGTACGAGATGAAGAGAATTTGCTCGAAGTGCTGGCCGAGCAGGTCGCCGGTGACGACGTCGACGAGGGAGCGAGCGCGCTCCCGGTCAAAAGAGCTGAGCGGCTCATCGAGAAGGAGGAAGCCGGGCGCGGCTGCCAGTTCGCGCGGCAGAGAGGCGATGGCAAAGGCCAGGCGCAGGGCGAGCGAGAGCTGGTCCGCCGCGCCGCCAGACAGGGCCGTTTTTGGAATGTATTCCTCGGCGGCGGTTTCCCAGACACGCAGTTGGATGGGGCCCCCGCTGATGGCACCCTCTTCTGGCTCAGTGAAAAGTTCTACATCGTGGTAGCGGCCACCAGTAAGCAGGGGAAGAATCTGCTGCATGAAGTATTCTGCGCGCGGGAGCATTTTATGCATGAGGCGCTCGTCGACGGCCTGGATGAGGCGGCTGCCATACTTGTGCGTCTGATAGGTGCGCTCCTGCTGCTGCAAGCGCAGTTCGGCCTGCTGAAGATCAAGTTTCTCGCCGCCGGTCTGCAACTGCTGGCTGAGCTGCAATTCTTGCAGCTCCACCTGCTGTAGCTCGCGAGCGATGATCTCGCGCTCGGCTTCGAGGCGGTTGCGGTCTTCAGGCGTGCATTGATCGATCAAGGGCCAGACTACGGCAAGCTCGGCACGGGTAAAGGATTTTGGTGCTGGACGACCGTGCTGCAGGAGAATGGCGCTGATACGCAGTTGAATCTGCTCGATTTCGTGGCGGCACAGCTCTATTTTTGCTTTTGCGGCGCTCTCCTGGAGCTTTAGCTTCTCAAACTCCGGCTGGATGGCGCTTTCGCTGATCTCTTGCAGTTCTTGCTGGCAGCGGATGCGCAGGGCGGAAAGCGCCTCGGCAAAAGGATTGGGAGGCACAATCCAGCTCCCAAGCGAGTTGCTGAATTTAGTAAGCCGCTGGTAGTAATCCGGCAGGGCCTCCTGGCGTTCCTTGAGCAGGGAAGTGGCTTGAGAGTGGCGGCTCTGAAGCTCAATTTTGCTGCCGAGCGCGAGGTGCAACGCTTCTAGTTGCTTGCGCGCGGTGGTTTCAGCATTGCTGATTGCCGTCTGCCCGAAGACGACGCCAAGCGGCTTGACACGCTCGCGCAGCGAATCCTGCAAATTCTGCAAGGCAGAACGCAGCGCGGCCTGCTGCTCACGGGCCTGGGCAATTTGCTGCGCTGGCCCCTCATCCCGAAAACGAGCGCGCCGCTCTTCAAGGGCCTGTTTGCTGGCAAGCAGAGAGTCGAGTTTTTCCTGCGCAGCCTGTATGCGGGCAGTCAGATCGCTTATCGATTGCTGTTTGTCGTCGAGGAGGGCAATTTCCTGTTCGGTGGTGTCGATGCTCTCTTTAATGACCTGCCCCAGCAGGGCATCGTCCTCGCCGCGTGGAATGGGAAGGCCCTCCTGGCCGAGCAAGGCGAGCAATTCATGACGCTTTTGCGATAGAGATGCCTGCTCGGTTTGCAAGCGGCTATCGATGTCATCCCACCCCTGCAGCTTGCGCTGCTCCTCAAGCCGGGCGCGCTCCTGCTGCAAGCTGTTGATTCTGCCAGTCAGCAAGCTCTCCTGCCTGCGTGCCTCGGCAAGTTGTTTCTGTGCATCGCCGGTTTCGCTTTCAGCTATGCCACCGGATGCTGTATCAGACGTTGTGTTAGACGCTGTGCTGGATAACTGCTGTAAGAAAGCCGTGGCCTCATCACGGGAACGCGGTACAGGGCTGCCGAGAGCGCGCAATTCCTGCTCGATTTTATTGAGCGCATCAACGCTGGCCCCTCTCCGCATCACTGCTTCGCGCTCGGCCACCAGCCCGCCGACTCGTTTGATAGTTTGCTGTACCTGCTCATCGACGAGGTATTTCTCTTCCTTTGCCTTGCTATATTTTTGCCAGCACCAGAAAGCGCCAGCGCCGCCGACGAAGGCGATGACGATGGAGAGAAGAGCCAGGAAAACGGCCTGATGGAGCAATTCAACAGCAACTCCGGCGCAGCCGACAACCACCACAACAACACAGGCGATGAGAGCAACAAACCATGTGGTAAGCTGACGCCTTGCCGCAAAAGCGGCAAGAGTCAACTGTTCCTGCTGACGGTGAACGGCCATGACCCTTTGCTCCACGTTGGCCAGTTCCTGCGAAATGCCTTTAAGTCGCTGCCATTCCTCAAGCAAGCTGCGCACGCGCTGCCGCTGCAGCGTCTCCTCTATCTTCCTCTGTTGCTGGGCTTTCTGCGCCTCTCGCTGCTGGATTTCCGCTGCGAGAAGCGTCTTTTCTTTTTCCGCCGCCTGAATATCTTGCTGTAGCTGCGCAAGTCGGCGACTGTTTTCAGCGACCTGCTCGCGTTTCGCCAACTGATCGGTAAGGCGCGCCTGCGCCTGCTGCAGGAGGGTCTGGCGTTCAGCGAGATTCTCCAGGCGATTCAAGCGTTCTTTCAGTACGGGCAGTGTGGAATGACGTCGCTCCTCCAGCTCGCTCAACTGCTGCTGGAATTGCTCCAACTGGAGACGAGCGGCAGCCTCCTGCTCTTCCAGCGCGTTGATGCTGCTTTGCAGCGTCTCATATTCTCTGACTTCCTGTTCCAGCTCTTTGACCCTCCGAATGGAAGAGAGCAGATCGTTGGACATGCGCTCCAACGTGCCGAAGGAGTGGGTAAGGTCGGCCAGTTCAGCAACGCGCTGTTCGAGAGCGGGCAATTCTTCGCGCTCGCGGCGGTCTAGCTCGGCGATCTGGCGTTCGAGTTCGGGCAACTCACTGCGCGCCTTCGCCATGTCGTCGTAAGCGGCGATAATTTCGCCGAGGGTGGCTTCCGCCTTGCGCAATTGCGCGGCGCGGTGCTGACGCGCCTTCAGTTCGCCACGTGTGCCTCGGATTTGCTCGAGGGTGAGAAGCTGCTCGGTGGCCTCTTCCTCCTGCTGGCTAATTTCTGACAGCTCATCAAGAACAGAGACGGCATCAAGGGCAGCTTCGCACTGAGCAAGCCGATCGCTCAATTCAGGAATGCGAGCCTGTAGCTGAGCCAGAGTGAAGCAATCGCGGCGCTCCTGTAGCAGGAGTTCATCGTGGGGAGTGATTTTGAAGCGTTCGGTCAGGCTGAGGAGACTTTCGAGGCCGAGCAGTTTGCGCAGAGCGTTTTCGCGCTGGCGACCGGAAATCTGTTCCAGGCGGCTGAGTCCTTTTTGCTCAATCAGGCAGGAGTTCCGCAGGCTCTCACCATCGAGACCACCTAGTTCGTCGATAATGCGCCTGTTGGCAGCGCTGAGACTGGTGATAGGTTCTTCCTCCGGCATCCCTGGCTTCTGCACCAGCAATTGGACCCGCTGTATGGCATCCCGGCTTCCTTTCTGGCGTCTGCCGGAAGACTCGATACGCTCAAGGGTACGCTTCACCGTCATCTCGGTCGAGCCAATGGAGAGGGTGAGGGTAACACTGGCGGACGACGCACCATAAAGGATGAGGTCATCCAGGCGAGCGGGGGTGGAGGCAAGCGGCTCGCCATAGAGAGCGAAATAGATGCTTTCGACCAGAGCAGATTTGCCAGCCTCGTTCTGACCCTGGATGAGGATACTGCCGCGCTGGGGAAAATGAAGGTTCACTTCGCGTAAAAGCCGGAAATGCTCTATTGTTATGTGTTTCAAGATAATCATTAACGCCTCCCTTTGACCTCATCAAGAGCGATCAGTATCTCTTCTTTTGCGACCTGCAAGGCCCCTTTTTCCTGCTCGTCGCGCACGGTGGCTATCTCCTCTTCGACCAGGGAAAGCAGTTCCTGGCGAGGAGAGAAGCGTTCAAATCCTCCCCGGGCCTCTTGCTGCAAAGGGACTGCTTCCTGATCTGGCAGGAGAGAGAGACTGCTATCGTCGATGGCGAGGGCAAAACAGTGTTCCTCGCCATACCGCCGTATCTGGTTCAGATCGAGTCGGTGGTATTGCTGCCGCGTCAATTCTCCCTCCAGACGCACCTGCACCATCGTATCCGGGCCGCACAGCGGGTGCAGATATTCAAGAATGCGCTCTGTAGGATTCAACGCACCCTCCTCTTCATTCTCCGGCTTTGTCCAGAGATCAGCGGCAGAGATGACGAGGCGGCGCAGGCGCAGAGAATCGACTTCGATGTGTTTGCACCAGCGCAGACCATCGCGGGCGATGCCGAGGAAGACAAAACCAGGGGCAAGGTCATCGCGGTCGCGGTGGTCAGCTCCGCTTTCCGCCGACGAGAAATCGATATGCTGTGTCGAGCCAGCAATGATCAGCTCGCTCTTGCCGATACGCCGGTGAGCATAATGATGGTGATACCCGGCAAGGATGTAGCGGAAGGCGCTCAGGTTCTCGATGCTGCTCCGGCTGACCTGCGCCCGCGCATCCAGCAGGGAGGAGCCGGAAGTCTCGCCTTCGATAGGAGCATGCAGAACCAGCAGGGGAATAGCGGCGCGCTCGATGCTGCTATCTACCCTGACATGAGCCAGGGGGTCGCCTTCCTGGTCGGCCAACACTCCCAGCCCACAGATACCGACGAGTATCCCCCGGACAGTCAGGAAAAAAGGTTCCAGACTTCCTTCCTGCTCTTCTTTTAATAAGATCGCGCCTCCTGACTGCCCGGCTGCCTGCGGTCCCTCCTCATAACGCCTGGAAGGAACGGGCGCGAAATAATGCAGGGCGTCCAGACGAGCATAGCTCAGTTGCGGAGCGAGAGCGATATCGGCGGCAGCAGGCGTATCATGGACACCGCCGAGAGCGAAGACCTGTATATTGGCCTGTTTCAGTTGAGCCAACCGCTCGGCCACGAAGCTGCGGTCGCGTTCATCGGGCGTAGGGGTATCGAAGAGGTCACCGGCCTGAATAAACAGGTCAACGCCCTGACCAATGGCAAAGTCGGTCGCCTGCTGGAAGGCGCGACGGAGCCGCTGCTCGCGTTCCTGGAGCTTGCGCGGCTGCTGCCTGAAGGCGGCAGCGCCGAGATGGTTATCAGCAGTAAAGACGATAGTAATTACTTCACCGGCTTCCTGCTCCTCGTTTTTGTTCTCGTTCTCGTTTACCCGCTTGTCTGGAATATCATCCTCGTATACATCCAGAGAGGAAGTGTGGTCACTCCCCGGATGAACAGCGTCTTTCTCAATCTCATCATCAGACATATGCATCATTCATACCCGCTTGTTCTTTACTGATACCCACGAAGACACCGACAGCACAGCGCACGGATGTACCAGGACGAGTCTATCACAAATTGGCGCAATACAAAACGAATAGCGGCAAAAGAGGGACTATTTGGGGAATAGGAAGATGAAATGGGAACAAAGCAAGCAAGTGATGCGTATATCAAAACAGACACAGGAGAATGTGCCAATAACGGGTGACAGATACGGAGATAAGTAGAATTACGGGGAAGGAGTATCGCATCAATGTTGTAGTATAGTAGCAGGGTAACCTTATGTATTATTGAATGATACAAAAGTACTGATTGAACAGAGAAGGTAGACAAAAAGCAAGGGGAATTGTTAAGATGGAGCCAGAAAGATCCGAAACTTTTTGCTATCGTTGTTAGCTGTGCGAAAAAGGAAGCGGAGGTAAGTGGTGGTAGCCCATTTTGAGAAAGAACGAGAAAACCGACAGGTACTGCTCTCATTCGCACAAAGCATTCAGGAGCGCGACATCGTGACGTATGAGCACTCGCGGCGGGTAGCGACCTACGCACAGCGGCTGGCGCGTTACCTGGGATGGAGCCGCAGAGATGCGCGAGACCTTGCCCTGGCGGCGCTGGTACATGACCTGGGCAAAACCTGGATTGCGAATGATATATTGAATAAGTCGGCGGCGCTTTCGGAAGAGGAGCGGCGCACCATGCAGCGACATCCGACGATTGGGGCGCGTATCTTGATTGGCTGCGATGTCCACCCATTCTATGTAGAGACAGTGCTCTACCATCACGAAGCCTGGGATGGACATGGCTACCCCGTTGGCCTGCATGGTGAGGAGATTCCCCTGAGCGCTCGCATACTCAGCGTCGCGGATGTCTACGATGTGCTGACCTCACAGCGCCCGTATAAAGCTCCGCTGCTCCAGGAAGCAGCCCGCGAACGCATCCTACAAGGGTCCGGCACGAGCTTCGACCCGGCGGTGGTGCGTGCCTTCGTCCATCTGCTCGACTCCAATGCCCACTTCACCTTGCCGCAGCGCCTAACGGGCGAAGGTGACAGGCCGGGTCCTCAATTTCCATTTCTGGTAAACATCTCCTGAAAGCATGCCACCGAGAACCTGAACACTGAGTGGCGTGCAACCTTTTCTTCACCCTCCCTCCGCCGCAATGTTTCACGTGAAACATTGACATCCTCCCCTCGCTAGCTGCGAGCACAAATGAGTAATATCAAATCCGGTCGAGGAGCGACCAAAGAGAGGCGCAGGCGTCCCCCCAAAAACTCCTACCTAGACGGACTTGATATAACAATCAGGTCACAATTACGAAATTGGTGGGAATTTTGCTGTAACTTTTCAGATGTTATGGTACACTGTATACGGGCATTTTCAAAGAAAACAGAGCAATCTGCCTGATCGTGTCTTGTCGTCCACCTGTATAGAGTTATACATGAATTTTGAGGGGTCGGAGGGACAGCCAATGCCTATAGTACTTGGCCGCAACGTATGCTGTGATATGAACGAGACCATCTCACGCGAATGGCTCGTTAGCAACGGTCTGGGGGGATATGCCGCAGGGACGGTTGCAGGTGTACTGACACGCATGCAACACGGTCTGCTCGTTTCCTCATCGCTTGAGGCCGAAACGCCACAGCTGCTGCTGGCGAAAATCGACGAAGAAGTCCTTTTCGATGAGCGTACCTATTACCTCGGCACGAACGAGTATCGCGATGGAACGCTCAATCCCAGCGGCTTTGTCCATCTTGAAAAATTCAGCCTTGAAGAAGGCTTTCCTGTATTCACCTATCGTATTGGTGGTATCGATGGCATCCTGCTGGAAAAGCGTATCTGGATGCCACGAGGCCAGAACACAACCTTCGTTCAGTATCGCGTGCTGCGCAATACTCCTGAAGAGGACCCATACTCCTGGCAGCGAGGATTGGGTCATCACTCAGGCAATGGGCACTATCATAGCTATCCGGAGGCAGGGCAGCGTACCTTGACGCTCAAGCTCCTGCCCTTCGCAGCATACCGGCCATATGACCAGCCACAATATGGCAACAATGACTGGCATTTCCAGCTCCATGTCCATCACAATGAGCAAACGAGGGAAGAAAATGCGGACGAGTTTGGCTTTGACAGGTTAAAGTTGCCACAGGGCGTCGCGGCCTGCACCATTCGTGCCACGCAAGAGGCTCATCCTTATCATATCTTTGCCGTCGGAACGCCTGAAAGTGATGCAACCTTCATTCCCACCGGAGTCTGGTACTGGCACTTCTTACGCAGGCAGGACGAGGCAGCCGGACTTCCCGCTCAGGATGATCTCTACCTACCGGGCGTCATTCGCGCCACGCTCTGGCCGGGTGAAGAATCTACCCTCACAGTCATCGTCACGGCGGAAGAAGTCTCTTCCATACCTCTGAATCCGAATCAAGTGAAACTCTCGTACCGGCGCAGTATCGAGCAGAGACGCGCTTTAATCCAACCCCAGCGCTACTTCGGCGAGGGCGGCGAAGTCGCACATAAACTTCAGGTTCTCCCAATTGAGACTTCATCGGGCATGCACGGCCATACCACAATCATGAGCGGAGAAGAGTATTTGAAGGTACTCTTGCAGGCTGGCGACCACTTCCTGGTCAGCCACCGCATTCCACAAGGTCATAGGGACAGCGCCATCCCCATTTTCTTCAAGGAGCCGGAATACGTTTCTCTGCTGCTTTCCGGCTACTATGGCATGCGATGTGACACACGCGAAACGTTGATCGCACTCCCAGGCCTGACACTTGCAACAGGCCGTTATGAGGAGGCCACAGAGATCCTGCGCAACGTGTCGCACTACTTCAAGCAGGGTCTGCTGCCTGATCGGCTGCCCTTGCCGGGACAATCGCTACAGGAGGGCGACTATGGCAATGCGGACGCCGCGCTCTGGTACTTCTACGCGCTTGATGCCTACCTGCGGGTAACGCGCAACTACGAACTGCTGGACCAGGTCTACCACTACTTAATAGAGAGCATACAGTGGTACATTCAGGGAACCGGCAATGGCATCAAGGTAGATGAAGACGGACTCTTACGAGCAGAGCAAGCGGGTAAGGCTCTGACATGGATGAATGCGTATGTAGATGGGAAGCCCGTCACGCCGCGCTCTGGCAAACCGGTTGAGGTTAACGCGCTCTGGTACTACGCGCTTTCCCTTATGCACGAATGGTCGCAACAGCACTCGGCATCCGGCACCTGCAGCTTTCCCGATTATCGGGAGCTGGCCGCTCATTGTAAGGAAAGTTTCACACAACGCTTCTGGAACGATACAGGAGAGTACTTATATGACGTGGTGGATGGTCCGAACGGAGATGACGAGGCGCTGCGTCCCAACCAGCTACTGGCTCTCTCACTGCGCTATCCCGTGCTGGACACGCCCGATCGCAACAAAGTCTTCGAGCAAGTGACAAAACACCTGCTCACCCCTTTCGGAATACGCACTCTTGCTCCAAAGGCTCCGGAGTATTGTGGCTCTCTGCGAGGAGAAGGCATGCGGTCAGGACACGCTCTCCATCAGGGTAGCGTCTGGCCCTGGCTGACCGGGCCATACATTGACGCCCTGCTGAATGCTTACGGCTCTCAGTCAGGTATAGGAAATTCAGCGGACGATAAGCGTCTGTTCCAGGAGTATCTCTGGCGCAGAGCACTTCAGGTGCTGGTTCCTTTTCAGTCTGCGCTACAGGAAGGAATGCTCGCTACGATTGGAGCAGCTTACGATGGAGATGTGCCGCACCACGGAGGGGGCGATGTTGCTTCAGCTTTGAGTGTCGGTGAGCTTTTGCGCGTCTACAGCGTCCTGGCGCATGCAGCCATCCTGCACAGGATGCAGGCGCTCTCCGCCTGAGCGAAAGGCGGAACTTATCCCGTAAGTATAGCCATTTCTACACAATTTTTCACCGAGTTATCCACAATGATTGTGGATAACTCGGTGATTTTATCCACTTTTTCCTGGGTAGCAGGACTTATACACAGCGATTGTGGAAAAGTTTTCCACATCTCCCTGTTTTTAGCTTGACATGAGCCGAATCATAGCAATATTTCTCCCCACTTATCCACATTTCCTGTGGATAACTTTTCCACATTTTCCACGGAAGCATATGCTATGATTCGACTCATATCAAAATTTTTCGGGTTATCCACAAAATATGTGGACAAGTTTTCCACACTTTGCACAAAGCAAGCGGCAAGACGTTACTTTCCCACATATTTTGTGGATAACTTTTCCACATTCTTTCCTGATAGATAATGATATGAGTGTTATCAAAGCATACTTGATCTAAGTTATCCACAAAATATGTGGATAACTTAGATCAAGTAGCCATAAAAGAGGAAGGGAAGCAGGCATCCACCCGGGCAGAGAGAGAAAAAAGTTATCCGTTTGGATGAAGCAGAGGGCGGTGAAAAGAGAGCGTACAAAAAAAATTCAGCAATAAGTCAATAAAAAGTGAGAAGACGCAGGTTAAAGGTGGATAAATCACGTAAATTTGTGGATAACTCCACGGGAATGTGTAAAAGTATGAGGAATGTGCAAAAGCATGCAGAAAGTATTTTGGACCCTCTTTCATTATCCACAAGATACGTGGACAAGTTTTCCACCGTCCGTGGGGATAGTGGATAAGCCCGAAGACTTATCCACGTGACAGGTGGATAAGTTATCCCCACCGGCCCGCTGTCAGGAAAAGCAGGTGAAGTTATCCCCACATCTATCCACGGCAAACAGGCTCTTATCCACAGATCATCCACCTCAGAAGAGACGGTGAACAAGTTATCTACAGGGAAAGAAGTGGCTCTAGATGCGAAAGCAGACCTTGAAAGAAAAGGCACGTTGCTAACATATCCACATATCCACACTTCCTATTACTACGACTGGTAATCTCTCTCTTTTAAAAAAAAAGAATCTCATAGTAATAAGGCGGTGTGGATATGTGGATATGTTAGCAACGTGCCGGGTATGCGGGAAAATGTATCCTGGTCAATGGTTGTTTCGTAGTAAAAGATGGTACATTCGGTTCATTTTTGTAGAATAATCACCAGAACGTCTTATACTTATGGATGTGAGCGCGACTTTCTTGAATATTGCTCGTTATATGTGGTGTAGGACAAACGAAGCAGCCAATAGATTAAAGAGTTGTAGATGGTATCTGTTATCGAAACAATTAAGGCAAAACTGGATGTGGCGGAGGAAATTGGCGCGGTCGTTGCCCTGCAAAAGTCTGGTAAGTCGCTGAAGGGGCTTTGTCCGTTTCATAACGAGCGTACCCCCTCGTTTTACGTCTTTACTGACTCACAGACGTGGCACTGTTTCGGCTGCCACGAGGGAGGAGACATCTTTACCTTCGTGCAGAAGCAGCAGGGGCTGGAGTTTCACGAGGCACTGCTGTACCTGGCGGAGAAGGCGGGTGTCCCGGTTGAGGAGGACGAGGGTCACAGTGGAGAGGAGCTACGCGAGGCAAGCGCAGCGAAGGAGCGACTGCGCAAGCTCAACGAGGATGCGCTGCTGTGGTTTCATCAAATGCTCTTGCGCTCGCAGGAGGCGGCGGATGCCAGAGCGTATGTGCAGAGGCGTGGAATCTCGTCAGAAACGATGGTTGCCTTTGGCCTCGGCTACGCGCCCAATCACTGGGACAGTCTGAGCCGCTACTTGCTATCTCAGGGCTATACGGAGCGTGAACTGGTGAGCGGCGGGTTGGCACGGGAGCGGGAAAGAGGCGACGATGGCAGTGGTGGCGGAGTATATGATTACTTTCGCAATCGTCTGATGTTTCCTATTCGTGATACGCGAGGGCGGGTGATTGGATTTGGTGGGCGGGCGCTGGGAGATAGTTCGCCCAAATACCTGAACTCGCCGCAAACAGTATTATTCGAAAAGAACAGCGTTCTGTACGCACTGGATATGGCCAGGGATGCAATAAAAACGGTGGGTCAGGTTGTTATAGTGGAAGGATATGTAGACGCCATCATCGCGCACCAGTACGGGACGAAGCAGACGGTTGCCTGCATTGGCAGCGCAATCACCGAGAAGCACATTGCACAATTGAAAAAGCTGACGCGGCAGGTGACACTGGCGCTGGACCCGGATGCCGCCGGGGCGAGTGCTACAGAGCACGGCATACAGGAAGCACTAAAGGGCTTTGATCGCACGGTTGTACCGGTGCCGCTGGCGGTGACAAACGGTGGGCGCAGGCGCAACGGGCCTCGCGGCATGATTCGCCTGGAAGAACAGGTAGATGCCGAGATCAACGTGCTGCAACTGCCGCCCGGAGAGGATCCGGACGAATTTATCAGGCGCGACTATCCGGCATGGTTCTATGCTGTCTCACACCCGCTGCCGCTGATCGATTACTATTTTGTCGTCAGGACGGTGGGGTTGAATTTGAAGGAGCCAGGTGGGCAGACAGAGGCAGCGCGGCGGCTCCTGCCGGTCATTGCCATGATTAGCGACCGCATCAAACGGGACGCTTATATACGGAAGCTGGCTGCAATGATCAACATCGATGAGCGTACGCTGTACGATGGATTACAGAGGATACTGCGCGGGCAACAAGCGAAGGGCGTCACGGTTGAATTTTATGAAACGGGGCGGCGTAGAGGGGCGGCAAGCGGAGGGAGTACGGGCACAGGAACTATTTCGAGAAATACGCCAGGCTGGATTGCGGAGATCGGGGAGGAAGAGCCGGATTCAGCTGGCAAGGGACAGGAAAAGCGAGAATCAGGCGCAGCGGTAGGGCTTGACAGGAGTGGGGGAAATAGGGTAAAATGGGAAGACTACCTGATTGGGCTACTCTTGCAAAATCCTGGGTTAAATCAGCACGTTTGTGGTATAATAAACGATGGTGACTTTGCCGGGACGGACACGAGAGAGTTGTACCACATTCTCAACTCAATCTATCAACGTGGCTCTTCCTCCTCAAATCAACCCGTAGAAGAGGTTGTGCCTGCTGAACTGCTGACGACGCTGGCAAGGGCGCGTAAAAGTGTTGAACTGGTGGCTTCACGAGATGGAGCATGGCAGATTAAGGAAGCTGTCCAATGCGCCACCCGTCTCAAACGAGCGCGACTCTTACAATTGAATATAGAATTGCAGTTTCTTTTAAGAGACGCAAAAAGAGCTGGTGACGCCGAGTCATCACAGCAGATCCAGCACGAACTGCTCGCGTTACAGCAACAGTTGCGCACCATAGATTCAGCGACACATTTACAGGGATAGGAACGGGCAGGCCCGTATCCGTTCTTGATTTTGCGCGTACTGAAGTGGGAGTGGTGTATAGGGGGGATGAGGTGTGAGGGAAGCGGAGGGAGTAATTATTCATAGTAGATTGGAGCAGGAAACAGGAAAATCATTGATTATCGTTTGTTCATAAGTAAGCCTGTTTTCTGAAGGGGGATGCCAGAATGGTGAATCAGGAACAAGAAGTGATTGATCGAGTTATTGTACGGAATAATGCAAGTATGGGACCCAGGAGAATGTTCGATATCGCATCTGTTGACGAGTCCCTGGTTAATGACCAGAAAATTTTTGTAGATATCGACGACATGGATCATCAGGGGTTCGAGCCTACCGGAGGCAGCTTTGTTACTGCCCTGGCCGAGCCGGAGCACGATGATCTGTTTAAGCTACAGGACGAAGAGCCTATGGACGCACTGGATCCAAGCAAGGAGCCACCTGCAGACTGGGAACCGGGACCTGAAGACGTCGTCGACGTGGAGGTCGAAATGGACGTTGAAACGATGGCCCAAGAGAAATGGGAAGACGAGCTGCACGATGGCTTTGGCATTGTAGTTGCGGACCTGGAGAGCAGTTTGGACGATCCCGTGCGTATGTACCTGCGCGAGATTGGTCGTGTTCCTCTGCTGACGGCGGAGGAAGAGGTAAAACTGGCGCAACGTATGGAGCGCGGGAAGGCCGAGCGCCTGAAGGCGAATCCGAATCGCCGCATCATCGAGGACGGTGAGGAGGCGCAGCGCCGCCTGACCGAAGCAAACCTGCGTCTTGTCGTCAGCGTCGCGAAGAAGTATATTGGCCGTGGTATGAGCCTGTTGGATCTGATCCAGGAGGGCAATATCGGCCTCATTCGTGCGGTCGAGAAGTTCGACTACACGAAGGGTTACAAGTTCAGCACGTATGCGACGTGGTGGATTCGTCAGGCCATTACGCGTGCAATCGCCGACCAGGCGCGCACGATTCGTATCCCTGTGCATATGGTGGAGACGATTAACCGCCTGATTCGCATCAGCCGCCGCCTGCTGCAAGACCTGGGACGCGAGCCTACGTCTGAAGAGATTGCGGAGCAGATGGAGATCAGCGCGGAGAAGGTGCGCGAGATCATCAAAGTCAGCCAGGAACCGGTTAGCCTGGAGACGCCAATTGGTGAGGAAGAGGATAGCCACCTGGGTGACTTCATTGAAGACCACACCGCCCTGGCACCTGCCGAGGCAGCGAGCCATCAACTGCTCAAGGAGCAGGTTGAGGATGTGCTGGATAGCCTGACCGAGCGCGAGCGCAAAGTGCTGCAACTGCGCTTCGGCCTGGATGATGGGCGCAGCCGCACGCTGGAAGAGGTGGGCAAAGAGTTCCACGTCACCCGCGAGCGCATTCGCCAGATCGAGGCCAAAGCTCTGCGCAAGCTGCGCCATCCAAGCCGCAGCCGCAAGCTGAAGGATTACCTGGACTAAAAGATTAGTAACAAAAGAGCGCGTGCTGTCTGTGCTTTTACAGGCGGCACGCGCTCTTTTGTTTGTTGCCGGGACTATACTGAGCATAGAAGGATCTGAGGTTGGAGAGAGTATGCTCAGGCGAGAACAAAGGTTGACATATATGCAGCCGCACACGCGCATTCGGACGAGCAGAAGAAGCCAGGCAGTGGAAGAGGATGCCTGGCTGAATGATATGGGGCCATTTGCGCGCTTGCTGGAGATGAAAAGCGCGGCGGTTGAAACAAATGAGGTCGCTGCAGACGCAGGTTCCAGGGATATAGAGGATGAGCAGACTGTTCCGCTAAAAACGACAGGCGCCGACGCCGGGGAAGCACGCTCGCTGCAATATATTGGATTGGAGCACCCACTCTGGCCTCTAGTGCGACGTTTGAGCGAGCGTATCTGGCGAGAGCTGCGCCTGCGCTTGCGGGGCGAACTGGAAGATGAGCCGGTGGAGGAGGCGCTGCTGGTCGCCGAGGTGCGCAAGCGGGCACAGGCTCTGCTGCATATGGAACCGCAACTGGTGAGTCGGCTGCGGAGCAGGGCCGAGAAGGCATTACTGGTGCAAAGCGTGGTAAATGAGGTGGTGGGCTGCGGGCCGCTGCAGGTGCTGCTTGAGGATGTGTACATTACGGAGATTCTGGCAGTAGGGCCGCGCCTGATGTACGTTGAACTGGATGGGCAGATGCAGGAGATACCGCCGCGTTTTGTCGACGAGCGGCATATGGCGCGCATTATCGAGAATATGCTGCGCCGCGCAGGCCGCGACCCACAGGCCTGCTGGCCGGTGATGGACTTTCGCCTGCCCGATGGCACGTTTGTCAATGTTGTCTTGTCATCAGGTACGACAAATGGGCCGACGATTCTGCTGCGCAAATGCCCGCGCAAACAATTAGAACTGGATGATCTGGTTGCGCTTGGAACTATGTCGCAGACGATGGCCGCTTTTCTCCACGCCTGCGTGCGCGAACGCCGCACTATTGTGATCTGTGGCAACATCGGAGCTGGCCGCACAACGCTGCTCAACGCGCTGGCCGCCTGCATTCCGGCGGCGGAGCGTATTGTGACCATCGAAGAGACGGCGGAACTCCGGCTGGAACAGCGCCACGTCGTTTCGCTGGTCACGCCCTTATACTCGACAGGCGCGGGTATAGAGAGAGTGACGACGCGGGACCTTGTGCAGGCGGCGCTGCATATGCGACCGGAGCGGCTGATTCTGGGAGAGTGTCGCGGAGACGAGACGGCAGAGCTTTTTCGCGCCATGCATGCCGGTTACAACGGCACTCTGACCACGCTCTATGCCAGAGACTCGCGTGACGCAATCTCGCGCCTGGAAACGCTCTACAGGCTGGAAGAGCCGGATGCTCCACTCTCGCTCATTCGCGAGCAGGTTGTCAGCGCCCTTGACATCATTGTGCACCTTGCCCATCTCCGTGATGGCTCGTATAAAGTCATGGAAATAGCCCAGGTGCAGGGCTTTGAAGGGAATACCGTGAAGCTGCGCAGCCTGTTTGTAGCAAAAAGGATGTAACAGTACACCTGTCAAATGTATGTATTTGACAGGTGTACTGTTACCCTTGTCATGTGTGTTGTTTCATCACTGCGATGGTCTTGCGCAGGATGTCGATGAAGTCTGCTTTGATGCTGGCTCCGCCGACGAGCGCGCCATCGATGGCGGGGACGCTGACAAACTCGCTGATGTTGGCGGAGGTGACACTGCCGCCATAGAGAATACGGATAGCGTTGGCCGCCTGGCTACCGTACATCTCTCCGAAAAGCTGGCGGATGAGAGCGATTACCTGACCTGCTCCCTGCGCCGTCGCGGATTTGCCGGTGCCGATGGCCCAGATTGGCTCGTAGGCAATCACGATCTCGTGTGCCTGCTCTTGCGGAAGATTGCCCAGACTGCCATGTACCTGCGTGCGAATCACCTCTTCGGTTTTCCCCGCCTCATGCTCTTCCAGCTTTTCCCCGACGCAGACGATGGGGCGCAGGCGGTTGGCGAGCGCCGCGCGTACCTTCTTGTTGACCTGTTCGTCTGTTTCACAGAAGTACCCACGGCGCTCCGAGTGACCGAGGATGACGTAGCTGCACAGTTCATGTACCATCGACGGTGAGTTCTCGCCGGTGAATGCCCCCTTGTCCTCGTAGTACATATTCTGCGCGCCGAGGGCGATGCGCGGGAAGAGGAGTGCATCCATAACCTCGCGCACAGCTTGCAGTGAAATGGTGGGCGGGCAGAGGACGCAGACGATATGCGAGAACTCTTGCGTCAGCTTGCCCAGGGGAGGAATGATCTCCAGGGCAAATTGTGACGCTTGATTGGGGCCGTAGTGCATTTTCCAGTTGCCCGCGATGATGGCGGTACGAGATGACGTGGTCATTGTTTCTCTTCCTTATCCTGCAAGGCGGCGACGCCGGGCAGAACTCGACCCTCCAGGAATTCCAGTGACGCGCCGCCGCCGGTTGAGACATGGCTCATCGATTCTGCCGCTCCGGCCTGTTCCACCGCTGCCGCTGAATCGCCGCCACCGATGATGGTGGTTGCTCCATCTCGCGTGCGTTCGGCCAGTATCTCGATGATGGCGTCGGTGCCTTTCGCGAAAGCGGGCATCTCCGCTACCCCAAGCGTGCCGTTCCACACGATAGTCTGCGCGTTCTTAAGGGCATCGCGGAAGCGCCGTATGGTCTGCGGGCCGATATCGAGAATGCGCCAGCCGGGCGGGACGTTCTCGACGGAAACCACTCTGGAGTTTGCGTCGGCTGCAAAACGGTCGGCGATCACCACGTCGGTGGGCAGCAGCAATTCCAACTCGCGATTGTATGCCTGCGTGATCAGGCGACCGGCGACATCCACCTTGCTTTCTTCATAGAGAGAGTCACCGATTTCGTAGCCTTGCGCCTTGAGAAAGGTATTCGCCATACCACCGCCGATCAGCAGCATATCCACCATATTGATAAGCCGATCAAGCACTGCGATCTTATCGGAGACTTTAGCTCCGCCGATAATGGCCGCGAATGGACGCCGGGGATTTTCCAGCGCCGATCCCAGGTAGTTAATCTCCTTTTCCATCAGGAAGCCCGCGACGCCGGGCAGGTAGTGCGTCACTCCCTCGGTTGAGGCGTGGGCGCGGTGAGCGGTGCCGAATGCGTCGTTGACGTAGGCTTCGCCGAGCGAGGCCAGTTGCCGTGCGAATTCGGGATTATTTTTCTCCTCTTCCCTGTGGAAGCGCAGGTTTTCCAGCAGCAGCACCTGTCCCGGCTGCAATGCCTGGGCCTGTGCCACTACTGCGGGTCCGATGCTCTCGCTCGCCATCAGTACCGGACGGTCCAGCAATTCGCTCAGGCGAGTAGCAGCGGGTGCCAGGCGCATCTTTTCCACAACCTGTCCATCGGGGCGGCCCAGGTGTGATATCAGAATGACCGCCGCGCCATGATCGAGCAGATACTGGATCGTGGGCAGCGCGGCACGGATGCGCGTGTCGTCGGTAATGTGCCGCTCAGCATCGAGCGGCACGTTGAAATCGACGCGCACCAGCACACGTTTGCCCGCGACATCGATATCACGGATAGTCTTCTTATTCATAACATTTGCCTCCGCTCTCTCACCAGGAGCTAGAAGCCCTTTTTGCCGATGTAGTCAGTCAGATCGGCTACGCGGCAGGAATAGCCCCACTCGTTGTCGTACCAGGCGATGACCTTTGCCATCCTGCCGCCTTCCACCATCGTCGAAAGCGCATCTACCGTAGAGGAGTGCGAATCACCCCGGAAGTCCGAGGAGACGAGCGGTTCATCGGTGATGGCGAGAATGCCGTTGAGCGGCCCGGCGGCAGCTTCTCTAAATGCCTCGTTGATGGCTTCCTTTGTTGTCTCTTTACGCAGAGTCGCCACGAAATCGACCACCGAGACGGTGATGGTGGGGACGCGCAGGGACATCCCATCGAAGCGACCTTTGAGTTCGGGAATAACAAGGGCGAGCGCACGAGCCGCACCGGTGGTGGTAGGAATGATGTTGGCACCGGCGGAGCGAGCGCGGCGCAGGTCTTTGTGAACCTGGTCAAGGATGCGCTGGTCGTTGGTATAGGAGTGAATGGTGTTCATCAACCCGTATTCGATACCGAAGGTATCGTTGAGCACCTTCACCGTCGGAGCCAGGCAGTTGGTAGTGCAGGAGGCGTTCGAGATGATATTGTGCTTCTCTGGATTGTACATATCCTCGTTGACGCCCAGGACTATAGTGATGTCTTCACCTTTGGCCGGAGCGGAGATAATGACTTTTTTCGCACCGCCCTTTAGATGTGCTGACGCCTTGTCTGCATCAGTAAAGAGGCCGGTGGACTCGATGACGATATCGACACCGAGATCACCCCAGGGAATCTCCGCCGGATTTCTCTGCGCGAGCACCAGGATAGGATGGCCGTTGACGATGAGCGAGTTTTCAGTGGCCTCAACCTCGCCGGGGAAGCGGCCATAGGTGGAGTCATATTTCAAAAGGTGCGCGTTTGTCTTTGTATCGGTCAGATCGTTGACGGCAACGACTTCAATGTCTTGAGGGTGACGCTCAAGCATTGCCTTCATCGACTGACGCCCGATTCGTCCGAAACCATTAATACCAACACGAATGGTCATAGTGATAGTTCTCCTTTGTTGTTCTTGCTCTGACAGGGCCAATCTCTGTCTGAAAAGCCTTCTCTCATCATAGATGCTGTCCGCTGTCTGAGTGAAGGTGAACTGGCATTACCCCAGAACACCGTTACCAGTATAAGAGAGCTGTCTCACAGATATGTCACTTTGTGAGTACCTGCTATCACAACGCTCTCACGAAGGCTTTTCAGATAGATAGTAGCGTGAGAGAAGTAAGGGCTGCTTAGCATTTCTCGACGTTTCACGTGAAACATACTGGTCGAAATATGATTGGCTGTGCCATGCGGCATCCTACTTCTTAACTTTCATAAGAGTAACATTTTCAGGTTGGGCTGGTCAAGGTTGCGGAGCGTTTTTGATAGATGCTGCGAATTATCGGAGGGCAAGGATAGTTGTATGGCTGCGAGCGCTCGCAGCCATACGAAGACGCAGGTTATTCGGGGATGGGGATGACGCCGATGGAGAAGCGGACGTATTCGTCGCTGTAGCCAAAGCCGGAACCAGGAACGCCGGCGATGCCGGTCTTCTCGAAGAGCGAGAAGGCATCTTCTCCCTGGCGCAGTTTGCTCCAGTTGTAGACTGTAGCATCGTCGTCGATGTAGATTTGCTCGAAGAGGTGCTGTTCTGTGTCGATGCGCTGGAGTTGCTTGATGAAGCGGTTGCGGCGCAGGCGGTAGAAGCGACGCAGCTTCTCTGCCAGCCAGGGACGCGAGCGCATGAGGCGGATGCAGGCCATGAAGCGCAGTTGCCATTCGGCAGGCAGAGAGGCCATACTGTTGGACCAGCCGGGTGTCATGCTTGGAGCAAGCGCGGCATCGCCTATTGTTACCCAGCCAAAACGATCACCGGTGAAGGTGTGCGTTTTTGACAGGCTGCTGACAAAGATGGTGTGGCGGGTCGCGCTTTCAGATGTGAAGGTTGCCATCCGCGCCTGATCCTCCTCCGGTTTGCCGGTGCCGATGTAGGCAAGATCGGCCAGAAGCATCACATCGTGTCCTGCCTGGCGGTGCTGCTCGATCACGATGTGAATCTCGTTCAGTTCATCAGGTGTATAGGCGAAGGTTGTAGGATTGTTGGTGACCGTAAGATAGACAAGGCGAATATCGGGAGCCTCAGCCAGCGCCCGGTCGAGCTGAGCTGCCGTGATTTTGAAGCGATGTTCAGGCTGCGTTTGCAGGCGATGCAGCCGGTAGCCGTAGGAGAGCGCCTGCAATTCAGGGACGTTGAAGCCGGGGGCAGGAAAGAGCACCGCGAACTGTGTAATGCCCTGTTCGCGGTAAAGCTGGCGCAGGCCGCGCAGCGTCTTGTCGATGCCATCCATAGCGCCCAGCGTCAGGTAGACCTGTTCGGTGCTTGCGGAGATGCCCCATGACTGCATTTCCTCCGCGAGCCAGCTCCGCAGGACGGGGTTGCCGATGCCGAGAAGATCATAGATACGCATATCGAAGCCCTGTGCCAGGACGAGTCGCTCGCACTCGGTCATCTGATTGCGCAGCCAGAGGTAGGTTTCACCGGGGGCAATGTAGCCATTGATGTTTTCGTTCGGCAGTGCGATGCCAACCTCTTCCGCAAGCATGCGGTAATCGTTGGGACCCTCTGCTTCACCCACACATTCAACCACCTTGCGCAGGTCGACATCGCCAATAGTGCGATTCACAATGCCGTCCTGTATAACCTCATCAGAGATATGTTGTGCGCGGCATGTTCGCTCAAGCTCTCCCACCATGCGCGCCATGACGCGAATTGGTCCCGCCCCCTGCTGCAAAATGGGGCGATAACGAAGATGGAGTTCGTGGCGAAGCTGCTGAAGTAACTGATATTGTTCTTGAAGTGAAAGAGAAGATAGAGAACTGTTACCGGAGGAACCGGGCGAATCCACTGAAACGTTGTGGGTAATCACCTGTATTACTCCCTTCGTGTGCGCTCACATAGCGCATGAACTCTTGCCAGGAACCGGTCCCCATTGACCGGCTCTCATTATGAAGTGTAGCACATCAAGCAAGTGGAAGCAAACATCCATTCGCTGCCGCTGTGCCCACCCAATCATAATCTCTTTGAGAAGAGAATGTTTCACGTGGAACATTCCTTCCCACTACCACCTTTCTAAATACGCAAGAAGCGTTCGCAATGTTTCACGTGAAACATGTTGTTATTCAACGGTGGCGAAGACCCCTGCTTTCACGGCGGCTGCGAGCGTGGCGATATCGGGAGCCAGAACGCGGTCGGCTTCAAGTTTGGGAACATAGGAGCGCACGAGATCATAGGCGTGCTGCACTCCCTCACCCGGTTTGAGCGGCTTGCGAAAGTCCAGCATTTGCGCGGCACAGAGCAGCTCGATAGCGATTACCTGCTGTGTCTGTTCCAGGATATATAGGGCTTTGTGCGCGCTGGTCACGCCCATACTCACAAAATCTTCCATACCAGCCGAGGTAGGAATAGAATCGATGCTGGCCGGGTGGGCAAGTATTTTGATCTCATTGACGAGGGCGGCAGCCACGTACTGCGTAATCATAAAGCCGGAATTGAGTCCGGGATTGGGAGTCAGGAAAAGGGGTGCGCCGCCCTCGTCCCATTCATGTGGCCCCATGAGGTTGTAGATGCGCCGCTCGGAGAAACTGGCGAGTTGCGCCAGCGCAATACCCAGCATATCCAGCGCCAGCGCCAGGGGCTGCCCATGAAAATTGCCACCGCTGAGCACGTCACCGTCATCTGGAAAGACCAGCGGATTATCGGTTACGGCATCCAGTTCGCGTTCAAAGATATTCGTGCAATATTCCAGGGCGTCGCGCACGGCTCCGAACACCTGTGGAGCGCAGCGCAGCGTGTAGGGGTCCTGCACGCGAGCGCAGTTCTGGTGGCTGCGATTGATCTCGCTGTTGCTCACAAGTTTGCGCAGGCGTTCCGCACTGATCTGCTGCCCGTGCTGCCCCCGGCGTCGGTGAATACGCGCATCCAGCGGTATGTGGCTACCCATCAGCCCCTCGATGCTCATAGCGCATGCCAGTTCCGCCGTGCGCAGCGTTATCTCTGCATCCGCCAGAGCCAGCACGGCTATGGCCTCCATCAGATGGGTGCCGTTGATGAGGGCAAGACCTTCTTTGGCTGCCAGGTGCAGGGGCGCAATGCCCGCCTCTTGCAACGCCTGTAAGCCGGTCATATGTTTTCCCTGATAGAGCGCTTCGCCCTCACCGATCAACACGAGGGCCAGATGTGCCAGTGGCGCCAGATCGCCACTGGCACCAACCGAGCCACGCGATGGAATGAGCGGGCAGACGCGAGCATTGAGTAGCGCGACCAGAGTTTGCACAACCTCGACGCGCACACCTGAATTGCCACGCGCAAGGCTGGCCGCCAGCAATAGCATCACGGCACGCACAATCTCCTCGCTCAAAGGTTCACCCACGCCTGCCGCGTGACTGCGAATCAAATTATGTTGCAGTTCTTCCAGTTGTTCGTGTGGGATGCGTACTTTGCTCAAATGTCCAAAGCCGGTTGTGACGCCATAGACCTTGCGCTCCTCGGCGGCGATTGTATCGATGACCGCACGCGCCGCCTGGATGCGTTCCACCGACTCACTGCCCAGCGTCACCGGCACATAATTACGCGCCACTGCCAGCACCTGCGCTCGTGAAAGCGCCTGCCCATCAAGCGTCACGTGGTGCGGCAACCGATCTTGCTCTGAATCTCTATACTCCGTCTTCATCGCTGAAGCTTTTCCTTTCTGGCTGCTTTGCCTCTAGTAACTGGTTCTATTTTACCATAGGCCAGGGCAGCGGGCGAGAGAAGATGTTTCACGTGAAACATTTGTGGATTGTCCGCGAGCATCATCTGTTTTCGGTGCGCACATTGGCCGCGATCTGGGCTATGGGGGCAATGACGAGCAAGGCGAGAGTGATGACGAGGAGAGGGAGATGTACAGGGTGTGTGATGGAGGTAAGGCGGGGAGGAGCAAGCAGGAGCAGGAGATAGAGACACTGGGCCAGTCCTGCAAACTTGCCCCAGAGCGTGGGGCCGAAACGAACCGGGTGAGCAAGCAGGAAGTAACTACCCAGCGCGGCCAGCAGTGGGATAAAGAAACGCAGCAGCATGATGAAGCCCGGCCAGAGCGAGAGAACGCCGTTCTGAATCAGAATGAACGTAATCGACGTGTAGAGGCAAAAATCGGTTTCACCATCAGCAATCTGTCCCAGTTTGCTGGACGTGTGTCTGCTGCGTGCCACCTGCCCGTCGAGAATATCAGTTGCAATACCGAATAAGAAGACGAGCAGCGTCAGCGAGTTGGATGTAGCAAGACCTCCGACGAGTCTACCAATCAGGTAGCACGCTGCCAACCCGCGCAGCCACGTGAGGGTATTGGCGAGGCCCAGCGTTGGCAATACCATCGTTTCCTGCTCCTTCAAAGGGGAGATTCTCATCTGGCGATTCAGACCCAGGTGCCAGAACAGGTCGCTCTGCTGCCATGCGACGCAAAAGACGAAGCCGGGCAGGAGTCGCATGGTATTTGCCAGTCCTTCAAAGTGAAGATTTGCTATGAGAATGAGCACGGTCAGCGCGAAAATGAGCATGGTCACACGCCTCCACGAGAGTGTGAGGGTGGGATGTGCCTGCGCAGTCTGCCACGACATCTCCCATGAGCGCACGAGGAAACGCCGCCACGCGGGAGGACTGAACTTTTCCCTGCGTAGCGTCGTCAAAAGATCAACGACAAAGCTATTTTCGTCCTCGAAAGGTGTTTGCACTGGATGTTTCACGTGAAACATTCTACCGGTTTGTCGCCTTTATCTTACATCCCACTCCCAGTGTTTGACAATGTTTCACGTGAAACATTTTTACATCGTTAGATGCAATAGTTCGGAGGTGAAGCGTTCGAGGCGGATGAGGGCTTCGGGCATGTTGGCACGACCGAAGCCGATACGAAAGTGATGGCCGGGATAATCGTAGACGGTGCCAGGCAGAAGCAAGACACCCTGCCGTCGCACGAGTTCGCCGGTGAATTGCTCGATGGGCATGTTGAGGCGCAGGCGGGGAAAACCTATGCATCCTGCTCGCGGACGCACCCATTCAAAGGCGTCCTCGTAGGTAGCAAAAAAGGTGTCCAGCAGCGTGAGATTGCGTGCGATAATGGCACGATTGCGCGCGAGCACCTGTTCTTTTGCGCGCAGGGCGATCAACGCCAGTATTTCACTGGGCGCGCTATTACAGATCGAGGTGTAGTCCTTGAAGGCAGAGATGCGGCGCAGCAGGTCTATGTCATGCGTTGCCAGCCAGCCAACACGTAAGCCTGCTAATCCAAAGGATTTAGACATGACGCCGAGACTGATGGCGCGACGGGAACAATCTACAGCGGCGGGCAGCCGATCATCAGGATTATACTCGAGCAGGCGGTAGACTTCGTCAGAGAACAGGTAAGCGTTGGCCTCTTCGGCCAGTGTCAGCAACGCCGAGAATGTGTGGGCATCTGGCAGCACACCCGTGGGATTGTGGGGAAAGTTGACGACGATCAAGCGCGTGGTTGGTCGCAAAGCGCGACGGAGCTGCTCCAGATCGAGTTGCCAGCCGGATTCTGGTTCCAGCGGCAACAGTGTCACCTCTGCGCCGAGCGCCTGCGCGATGGAGTAGAGGGACTGATAACCAGGCCAGGTGGCAATTACATGATCGCCCTTTTCGAGCAGCGCGTTCATGAAGGCGAAGATGGCTTCCTGCGCGCCTGCGAAGGTGAAGACCTCATCCGTTTGTACACTCTCATAAAGCTGTGTGATTTCCTTTTGCAGCAAGGGATTACCGGGATATTCGGTATAACTCAGGGTCAGGTTCTGCCATAACTCACGGCTCTCATCATCGGCGAGCGCCAGCAGGTCGTGCATACGGTAGCTTTCGGCATCGGAACAACACAGAAGATGGCTGGCGGCAAACTCCCAGCGGGCGAAATAACGTTCAAGCTTAAAATCAGCAATCTGCATTGTGGGCAAACTCCAAATTCTTGTCTGGCAGCAAAATGTTTCACGTGAAACACCCGGTTGTCAGCGAAAGTACTCTAAAAAGCCTGGAGAATGTTTCACGTGAAACATTCTCCGGTCAGCATCCTTTTCTTCCAGAAAGCTCTCACAATGTTTCACGTGAAACATTGTGCATTTTTGCATGGGTGGTAATAACTCATGTCATTCTGAAGTTGCCGAGATTTTTCGCTGCTCCTCAGAATGACATGTTCAGACCAGTTTTTATGGTGTGTGGTGGACCTTTATCGCGGCTTGCACGCGTCAGTGCTGTACGAGCGTGGATTGAACGAGGTTGACGCCGAAATGGTAGCCAATTTCGCGATAATCGTAGATGGACCAGAGGGCCAGTTCGCAGTGTTTGCCGACCTCGATACTACCTACGGTGTCTTGCAGGCCAAGCGCCCGCGCCCCGTTGATGGTCGCTGCCTGCAGCGCCTCTTCGAGCGACATGCCCATCGCGGACATCGCGAGGCCAAGCATGGTCTGCATATCCTCACTATAGGAGGTACCAGGGTTAAAGTCTGTCGCCAGAGCTACGTGCAGACCGGCGTCGATGAAGCGACGGGCCGAGGGATAGGGAGCGCGCAACGTATAGGAGCAGCCGGGCAGCAGAGTTGCCACGACACCGGCCTCACGCATTGCTGCCAGGTCTGCATCGCTGGCATAATCCAGGTGATCGGCGGAGGTTGCGCCCAGTTCCGCCGCCAGGCGCGCGCCGCCCGATGGGCTGAGCTGGTCGGCGTGCAATTTGAGCTGGTAACCCAGTTCCTTAGCACGGGTCAGGATGCGGCGGCTCTCTTCCAGCGTAAAGGCCCCCTGTTCACAGAATACGTCACAGAAGCGTGCCAGACCAACGAACGATGGTAGCATCTCCTCAACCAGCAAGTCAACGTATGCTTCGCGTCGCTCGTGGTACTCCGGGGGAAGCGTATGCGCGCCGAGAAACGTGGGAACCAGACGCACGCGGCTATGGGACTGTGATGCGCTCTCTTCCAGCGCATTCAGGTTGTTAATGATGCGCAGGCAGGTTTCTTCCGTGACCTTATCCAGCCCATAGCCGGTTTTGACCTCTACCGTCGTTGTGCCGCAGCTGCGCATGATGTTGAGCCGCGCCTGCGCCAGTTCCATCAGCGTCTCGGTTGTGGCCGCGCGAGTCTCTTTGACCGTTGAAAGGATGCCCATGCCTTTCGCCAGCAGCTCGCTATAGCTTACGCCGCTGCGGCGCAGGTGAAATTCTTCGGCCCGGTCGCCCGCGAAAACCAGGTGCGTGTGCGAGTCGACCAGCCCGGGGGTAATCACTTTTTTCTGCGCGTCGACAACAACGATCTCCTGCTTCGGTGCGCCCGTGTGATGCTCGAAAAACGGTCCTGCCTCGTCATCCGGGCCGATCCAGACGATCTTGCCGTGATGCACGGCCAGTGCCGCGTCTGAAATAATCTGAAGCGTACCGTTCGCCCCTGCAATGGGGTGTTGTGCGACCGTGACCAGTTGCCCGATATTGCGTACAACCATGTCTGCTGTCTGGAGTTGAGATGGCTCTGATATCATGGCTGATTCTCCCTCATTCCTGCGCAAATTTCTTCTTTGTTATAGCACATCTGGCCTTCTTCGTCGAGAAGGTATTTTCGTTGGCTAGCATACAAGCTCAGATTCACTCCTTATTTCCCTTGCTCTCAGGATGCGGATTTGTTACACTGTAGCCAGTGGGTGGAATGTCTGGGGGTTGTAGATGCCAGTACGGCAAGGAGCGAGCAATGCGAGCGATTGATGATAGCAGCCCGAAGTACGCGGCGGTGTTGCGCGTACTGCAAACCTGGAAGCAGTTGCCAGAAAGCGACATAGCGCGCATGCTGTCAAAATATTATCTGATTACCGACGATTTCCGCGAGATGGAAGACCAGGGACTGCTCACAATGGCGTTTGTGGGCGATGAATATGTCATTACTCCAACGCTGCTGGGACTCATCTGGTTGGAGCAGTACGAAGCGAATGAGAAGGAGAACAACGATGGCGTACAATAACCAGGGTCAGGAAGAGGAAGTTCCATATACGACAATTGGTACCGACGAGGCCAGACGTATGATCGAAGCGGGCGCGCGGGTTATCGACGTGCGGCAACCGGAGGAGTGGGCTTACGGTCATATTGCCCAGGCCACACTGGTCCCGCTCAACGGCATCTACTCGTTTGGCAAGGCGTTGAAGGAGCTAAACTTGCCGGAGGATGAGGATGTGATTTTTGTCTGCGCTGCCGGTCAGCGTAGCGCCTCAGCCTCAGAAATTGCGCTGATAGCGGGCCTGAAAAAGGTGTACAATCTGGCGAACGGAATGAACGGCTGGATGAGCCGCCGCTACCCTGTAGAACGTTAGCAAAAGTAAAAAGGAGTGTTTGTATGCCCCTGCTGGAAGGAAAAACTGCCCTTATTTTTGGTGTTGCCAACCATCGGTCCATTGCCTGGGCCATTGCGCAGGCGCTGGCTAAGGAGGGAGCTCGGCTGGCGCTGACCTACCAGGATCGCATGGAAAAATATGTACGCGATCTGGCTGCTACCATCCCCGGTACAATTGTGCTGCCCTGCGATGTCCAGAACGACGAGCAACTGGACGCTGTGTTTAAAGATGTGGGTGAAGCTTTTGGTGGTGGACTCGATATCCTCATTCACTCCGTCGCCTTCGCGCCCAAACAGGCGATGGAGGGTACCTTCCTGGAGACGACGCGCTCCGATTTCACTACTGCCCTCGATATCAGTTCCTACTCCCTGCTGGCAATGGCGCAGCGGGCCAGACCCTTAATGCAGGCGCGCGGCGGCGGCTCCATCGTTACCATGACCTACATGGCAAGCGAGCGCGTGATGCCAAAGTACAACGTGATGGCGGTGGCAAAGGCCGCGCTGGAGTGTATTGTGCGCTTCCTGGCCTACGAACTGGGTGAGGCCAATATCCGCGTCAATGCTATCTCCGCCGGACCGCTCAATACTCTGGCGGCACGCGGTGTCTCCGGTTTCACCACCATGCGCGACCACATGGGGCTGGTTGCGCCCCTGCGCCGCAACATCGAGCAGAGCGAGGTGGGTGACGCCGCCCTCTTCCTGTGCAGCCCGCTTGCCAGCGGTGTCACCGGCGATATTCTCTTCGTCGACGCGGGCTACAATATCATGGGTGCATAATGTTTCACGTGAAACATTCTTTAGGAGTGCAACAACACAGGGGTCTGGCAATTGCCAGACCCCTGTGTTGTTGCCATCAAACGTTCATCTCAGTACGTTCGGGTCTGAAGGCCGGGATGCAGAGCGACCAGTATTCGCAGGGCTGGTTGTTGCTTGCATTGCTGTAGGTGACGCGTGTGCCTCGCTCAAAGCGGCAGGTTTCGCCGGGATTGACTTCGACACGTTCCTCGTCGGTCTCGACGACCAGCGTTCCCCGCACCACGATCACCACCTCGTCGAAGGCTGCGATCTGGGCAGGTTCGCGCCATGCCAGGGGGGCGTACATGTGGGCAAGGCTGAAGTCGTCCTCTTTCGTGTTGAGGACTCCGAAATGCTCATCGATGATTTTCCCATCTTCTCGCGGGAAGATGGTGCCGCGTGAAACTTTCTGCACCATACTCTCAACTTCCTGCTGGATGCTGGTTTATTGCTCGTAGCGTCGCGTTGGGGGCGGCTGTGCCGGAGCGGGTTCGCCGCAGATGCTGCAAAAGCGAGCGTTTGGCCGGTTAAGGTGACCGCAAGGCCACGGGCGCAGCGAGCCGGATGTGCCTGTCAGCGGAACAGACTGTGAAGCCTGGCCTGCTCCCGGCGGCGAAACACGTGGAGGAGCGCCGAAGGCAGACATCGCATCCTTTAACGGGTCTGGTGCTGCCGACGCTGCCGGAGGAAGCCGCGCTGATTGGGGCCGTGGCAGTGCCCCCGGTGGGAGTGGACGTACCTGCGTCGCAGCCACCGCCTTTTTGCGGCGTCCCTTGCGGATGATGATCGCGAAGAGGAGTACAACCAGCAGCACGAGCAGAACAATCGCGCCTATCGTGATCGCATAAGACGTCAGCCTGCTACTCTGTGAGGCGGATGCTTGAGTGGTAGTAGTGGTGGTAGGCGTCGATTGCGTCGTCGTCTCATGCTGGGCCTGTGTCTGAGCGTAGTTCAGGTACGGCATAATGGCCTTGAAGAGCGGGTAGCGCGCCGCGATGGCCGCGAACTCGGACGCGGCTTTGTGCCAGTGGCCCGGTTGGGTGGAAGAGTAATCATCGAAAGCTTGCGTCCAGGCATGCTCCAATGGTCCGGGTGTCGTATCCAGGTGCTGTGCCTGCACAAGGGCGATGGCGCTGTTGCTGGCCTGCAGGAAACTGGTGCCACTGGGGCTACCCGTCTCCAGCCCGAAGCTGACTATGCCGACAACTGCCCCGTTGCTGTCGAGGGCCGGACCGCCGCTATCGCCATGCTCCACGTTTCCGCCCACCTGAATCACTGGCGCGCCCGTATCTGTGGTCTTGATGGAGCTAACGAATATCTGGTTCACCGACGTGGCGAGCAGATCATTTGGAGAGTTGCTCACATCTCCACTGCCGGGAAAACCAATGATGGTGAGGGTATCTTGCTGCTGCACATTAGATGAATTGCCAAGCTGGACACTCGGCATGTCATCCATATTGCTCACGTGGACAATCGCCACGTCGTGCTGGTCAACCGGGCTTTCCTGCTCGATCTTATCAACCGGGGCCTGCAACTGGGATGGAACATTGTTCAGGTTCGTGGCCGTCAGCGGGCCGGTGAAGCTTGTGCTTAAGAAGACCTGGCTGGCAGGAGCATTAAACTGTGGAGTCGAAGCCAGTTGCCCGCTTTGCAGTTCCTGTGCCACCTGATCTGCTGTGACTTGCTGCTTCAGATTCTGATTGATATATGCCGCAACGTCGGGAGCCGCCGTCTGGTCAAGGTCGGGTGTCATATCAGCCTGCGGCGGGTTGATCACGTGATCGGCGGTCAGAATATCACCATGCGCGCTGATAAACGTTCCTGTGCCAGAAAATTCCAGCTCGTAGGCGGTGCTATTACTTGCCTGCAGCGGGAAGGTGACATTACTGGTCGAGGAAAAATGGACAGTCAGTGTCGCATTGACGACCGTGAAAATGCGCACAACGGCAGGTTCAGCTATGTCAACGGCACGTACAACCGGGTCGGAGACGTTGCCACCAGGAGGTGAAGCATAAGTTGCCAGGCTGCCGAGGGCCATAGCGGGCAGCAACAAACAGGACATTGCCAGCACCAGCAGGAGCCGTACCATCCAGACCTTTCCCGATGATTGTATGTCTATCGGAAATTGCTTATACATATTTTGCGCTCGCTTTTTTGTTCCAGAAGAAAGCAATATTTAAGGCTATTTTACCACAACTTACCCGGATATTCTGTGACCTGCTGCATAAAAGGAGAAATCGACTCCTTTTAGCCTTAACAACTGAAACAGTTTGATCGTAACAATGAGATATTACAATCAAACTGTTTCAGTTGCTGTGTTAGCGTTTCCATTCGCGGGCAAGCATGCCGTAGACAACGTGGTCGACGAAGTGGTCGCGCAGCCAGGCATCGTCGCGCAGGACGCCTTCTTGCGTGAAACCGAGTCGTTCGGGAATGGCGCGGCTCCGCGCATTGCCAGTGGCTACCTGTATCTCAACGCGGTTCAGCCTCAGCTCCTGGAAAGCGTAATCCACCATCGTGCGGCAGGCTCTCGTCATCAGCCCTTTGCCCTGTGCAGAGGCGGCCAGCCAGTACCCGATCTCTGTCTTGTGGTCTTCGTGATCGATAAAGTGAAAGCCGATGACTCCCACAATCTTGCCTTGATAGAAGATGCCCGCGTTGAAGCCGTTGTTCTGTGACTGCCGTGCCTGCGAGTGCCAGATGAAGGAGCGGATATCTTTGACTGAGGTAATGGTATCAATCCACCCCATCCAGCGGCGCAGGTGCTCGCGATTCGCATCGATCAGCGCGTACAATTCCTCCGTGTCCTGTATATCGAATGTGCGCAGTTCTGTCTCGTCGTCGATGTGTAAACATACCATTGGAACATCCATAGCATCAGTAACTTTCCCTATAACGGTTACGGCTTTGCTAAACCTCAACCTGTATGCCGTGCCAGAATGCTACGTAATCCTGAATCTCTTTCGCAGCCTCTTTTGGATGCGGATAATACCAGGCAGCATCTTTGTTGACCTTACCATCGACCTCAACATTATAATAGCTGGCAACGCCCTTCCAGGGACATGTCGTATGCGTGCTGCTCTCAGTAAAGTACTGGCGATTGACCGAATCGGGCGGAAAGTACTGGTTGCCCTCCACAACGATGCACTTATCACTCTCGGCCAGTATTGCCCCATTCCAGACTGCTTTTGGCATATATTGTTCCTTTCATAGTTGTCGTGGTTCTAAAAACCATACCTGTATACAGTTATATGCTACAGAACAGGTGCAAGGCAAGTTTCATGGCGTGCGTGCGAGAAGGTCTTTTCCACAGTCAGAAAGAGGCGACTGGCAATGGTTGCCAGCCGCCTCTTTCTAAATTCACTTCCTTCTATTTAGTTACCGGTTAAAACGACAAGTGTGGTCAGGGAGTATGGGGGAAGGGTCTGTGTGTAGTCCGGTAGCAGGCCATGCTCGCGATTCACGCTGATCGACGAACTGTTCTCTCCATAGAAGAAAACGAATGGATTGGGTGCTGGTTTGTAACCAGACCAGGAGAACGAGACCTGGTAGGCGTTGTTCGGGTCTTTGTTAATCAGCAGCACGGCGATTTTGTCGCCAGGCTGCCTGACAGCGTAGACCGAAACAAGGCTCTGACTGGAGGAAGCCGTAACCATCTGACTCCAGGGTTGAACCACTTTAGAGAGCATTTGCAGGCCATAGTAAGATGGGAATGGCGTGTTTGCTGGTGGCTCGCTGGCACCGTTAGCGGATTCGCCGCTGGAGAGAACGCCATAATCGCCGTAATTAGCTGTGCCGTACAGGGTTGAGCTGTTGTTGTCGTTGGGCATGATGCTGTTATGCAGATCCCACCAGGAGACGTTGACAGCGCCGTTTTCATACCAGCTCATGTAATTGTCATCCATAAACAGCGCATTGACCAGACTGACGGTCTGCTTGCCCGGATTGTAGGAGACGGAGTTGGTTTCCGTAACCATGACCTGCACCGCACTGGCATGAGAGCCGCAGTACTGGTTGATCTCGGAATGCAGCGCGGCCATCATGGAAGAGATACTCGGTGTGTAACTAACACCTGTTGTCTCTCCATCCTCTGGTGCGGACAACAGTCCTGCATCAGTTTCGCCGCCGGGTCCCTGTGGATACCAGTGAACAACCACGAAGTCGATGGATGAGCAGGCAATCGGCAAGACCGTGTTATTCCAGGGCTGCGGTGAAGATGCGCTGGTCTGCCCATCGGGCCAGTTGCCCGGCGCGGTAAGCACGAGACCTATCTTAATGGTGGGATCGACAGCCTTCATTGCCTGACTGAACTGGACGACATTGTTGGCATACGTTGCCGGTCCCAGCCCGTGCGTATTATATTCCCAGGTGGAACCATAGGTTCCGTCACCATACAACTCGTTGCCGATCTCCCAGTACTTGATGCCGTAATTGTGACCGCTGCTGCTACCGCCAGGGTAGGTTGGGACCGGGCCATTATAGTGAGGACCGCCTTTGTTGGCGTACTGCACCCAACCAGCCGCCTCCTGGGGGGTGCCGGAACCGTAATTGACGGTGATGATGGATTGTGCCCCGCTTGCCCTGACGACACCCATGAAGGCGTCAAACGTATCGCTGGCATCGACGCCACCACAGATAGAACAGGTCTGGACCGTATTTGACTGCCAGTTATAAAAGTCTGCAGTCGAGCCACCAGGGAAGCGCAGCATTCTGACACCCGCCTGCTGCAGGAGGTCCGGTACAGAGGCATCCAGAAGGTGACTATCCCAGGCGGCGGTGTTGAGACCAAAAGCTGTAGGAGAAATGGTTCCCACTGGTTGCCCAGTATTGATTGTAACCTGTGCAGGGGTCGCTGCCTGTGCGTGTCTTGTTGCCGCTATAGCTCCTGACGAGGTAACTGCGCCCATCGCCAGCATCGCTGCCAGCGCCAGCGTGGCAGCCAGCAGATATCTGTGCCACTTACGCTGTCGGCTCAAACAGGTCGATTTCGCTAGCACGGTAATATACTCCTTTTCTCTCTGAAAAAGCGAAAGTCATGTCAGATTTCCTTATCCCTCAAGCCGCACTACGAATCCTTCAGTCATGCGTCTCTTTTCGCTCTTGAACAATCTTCCTCCTTTCTCAAAACTAGATGAACAAACGGTCATGCGAACAATAGTATATCCTGACAAAGCATATCGAGAACGAGCGTGCGCTCCAAAAAGCAGGCGACCTTCTCGACAGCTAAACAGGCGAATGTATCGGATAGCCCTGCGCTGCTCCACAGGATTCGCGCACGACCAGGTGTGTAGGCAGCAGGATACGAGGTGTTCCCGCTCCTTGCTCCGTTGAATCAGGAACAGGCAAATCTCCCTCCTCAGGGGTAAGCGAGTTATCTGTGTTAATCATGGAAAGGAGTAAGTGAGCGGCAGAACTCCCCATCTCCTTAAAAGGATGATGAATCGTCGTAAGCGCCGGATGGACGTGGATGGATGGCGCGATGTCATCGAAGCCCACAAGCGCTACGTCTTCCGGGACACGCACTTCGTATTTCTGGGCCGCGTCCAGCACGCCATAAGCGGTAAGATCATTGCTCGCGAAGATCGCTGTGGGTGGTTCGGCCATTGTGAAGAACTTCTGCGCGCTCGCATAGCCGCCCTCACAGCGGTAATCTCCCTGCAGGACAAGAGAAGGATCAAGGCTCACTCCAGCATCGCTCAATGCTTTATGATAGCCTTCGTAGCGATCATGCGTACACTGGATTTCGGGCAGGCCGAGAATGAAGCCGATCCGCCGATGTCCCAGTGCCAGCAAATGACGAACTGCCTCGTATGTGGCCGCGACGTTATCGATGCCGACCTGCGGCAGGTCGACTCTGGCCGCGACGTGGTTAATCAGTACGATGGGCAGACCTTGTCGGTGCAGTTCAACGAGATGGCGGGGTGATTGCGTATGCAGCAGGGCCAGGATGCCAGCCACCATATTGGCGGCCAGAATGCGGTCAATGACCTGACTAAAGTCCTTGTCGGGTGAGGCGCTGTAAATAATGATGTCGTACCGGGAGTCTTCGAGTACTGAGGCAGCTCCCTGTAGCACATCGGAAACCAGTTCCCAGGTCAGGGCGGGAACGAGAAGGCCGATAAGGTGTCCGCGTCCTTTCGCCAGTCCTGTCGCAGCAGCATTGGGAACGAAGCCATGCTCCTTCATGACGCTAAGGACACGTTCCCGTGTCTCCGGGTCGACCTTCGGATGTGCGTTGAGCACCCGTGAGACGGTTGATTTGGAGACGCCTGCCAGGCGAGCTATATCACGTATCGTCAGTTTCGATGTCATAGTATAATCGTCCCTGATTTATGCATTCGATGATAAGTTGTGGCTGGCCAGATTTCTGTGGGACCGTTCCCACTCCCCTCTGCAGTCAATAGTAACCTGAAAACTATGCCATTGTCAAGGGAGTAGCATAAATTACTGTGCATCTTGCTTGATTTATGGGGAGGCGAAATATATAATGAGAAAAAGTATCACTCATCTCAGTTATGGATTGGGAGGCGGTAGCATTGAGCAATTCTTCTACGTCAGGCGCGGGTAACGGGGGAGGGCAGGAGCACAACAACTCGTTCGCTAATCGCCGTGAAGCGCGCGTAAACAATAATACCGGCTCGCTGCCTGTCGTCGGGCCGGGACGCAATAACTCTGCCTCTTTTGACTTCGAGGCAATGATCGCTTCCCTGCATGAACTCTTTGAGCGCGACCGCCAGATAGCCAGCCAGCCCGATGCTGCTCGCTGTGGTATCTGCTACCTGTACTATGCGCTCGATGAATTGCGTTACCGTGAGGAGGAGGGTTTCTACATCTGTGCCAGTTGTGAGCGCCAGCTTGGCAAGCAGCAAATGCCCATGCTGAGGAGGCAGCAGAAGAAATAGGCAAAGAAAAGAAAACGAGGTGCAAACTTTGGCGCACCTCGTTTTCTTTTCGCTCAGCTAAAAACCCGGAAACCTGTTCGGAATAGAAACAAACTATTCGCCGACGACCGCCGGTTCGTCGGTCTCCTCCTCTTCGGTCACCTCGCGCAGGTCTTCGGGCCGGTCGAGGCGATCCAGGAAAAGGATACCATCCAGGTGGTCGATCTCGTGCTGGAGAACGCGGGCAAACCAGCCTTCCGCGTTGATCTTCATCGGCTTGCCGCGCACATCCTGCCCCTTGACGACGATCCGTTCTGCCCGGCGGATATTGTCTCCGGCGTAGCCGGGGATGCTCAGGCAACCTTCCGTTCCCAGCACCTCCCCCTCGGCCTTGATAATTTCAGGATTGGCCATTGCTACCTTGTGGTCTTCGTATTCGGCGACGAAGAGGCGAATCGATAAGCCGATCTGTGGAGCCGCGAGGCCAACACCCTGAGCGGCATGCATCGTTTCAAACATATCGTTCGCCAGTTTCTGAATGGAGGCGTCAAAGCGGTGAATTTTCTTTCCTTTTTGCCGCAGAATCGGATTCTCTGCCGTAATGATTTTATGAATTGCCATATATTTGTTCCCTGCCCTGTATTGCGCGTTTTGTAGCGCGCTCTACCATATCAATCAAACACAACCATGTACCCACGCAAAACAAATAACTCGTGGTCTCTTATTGCCTATATGGTATCATATTGGCCCATGATTTTCCACTGTATCACCTGTCAGGAAAGAGGGACAGACCTGCTTGTTGCTCAGTCTGGTAAAATAGGCATAAATACTATGAGGGATGCGCATAAGGTGGATATGTTAGAGCGAATCGAGGCGTATATAGAAGAGCATGCTCTGCTGCCGGAGGACGGTGAGGTAGTGGTGGCCGTCTCCGGTGGCGCGGATTCGCTGTGCCTGCTGCACCTGTTGCATCGGCTGTGTGGGCCGGGAAAGAGATTTCCCGGCGTGCGGCTGCGCGTGGCTCACCTCAATCATAAGCTGCGCGAGGAGGCGGACGCGGAAGCCGAGGCTGTAGCGCGCATCGCCAGCGCATGGGGACTGCCTGTTACTCTTGGTGAGATGGATGTCCCGGCGCTGGCACGCGAGGAGGGCCGCTCGCTGGAGGAGGCCGCGCGAGAGGCGCGCTATCGCTTCCTGCGCGCGGTCGCCTGCGGTCCCGGCAGTCGGCCCATCGCGCTGGCCCATCATGCCGACGATCAGGTGGAGACACTGCTGCTGCACCTGCTGCGCGGCGGCGGTATCGCCAGCATGGTCGGCATGCAGCCACAGCAGCAGGATATCATCCGTCCCTTGCTGTCTGTCACACATGCTGAGACGCTCGCTTATTGCCGCGAACACGGGCTTGTGCCGCTGGAAGATGCCAGCAATGCCGACCCACGCTTCCTGCGCAACCGCGTGCGCCACGAACTGCTGCCACTACTCGAATCGCTCAATCCCGGCATTCGTGCCACGCTCCTGCGCAATGCGGAGGTAACACAGGCCGATGTGGAATGGATCGAGGAGCAGGTAAGCGACCACTGGCAACAGATCGTGCTGGAGGAGCAGGAGCAGCGCATCAAACTAGATGTTGAGCAGTTGTTGCTGCTGCCCTTAAGCCTGAAACGGCACCTGCTGCGCCGTATCACTGCCCGGCTGTGCGGCGGCCAATCACCTCTCGAACTGCGTCACTACCGGCTCATCGAACAGCTTCTACAGCGCGAGCCGCAGCCGCAGCCGCTTCAAGAAGGCAAGATGCTCGATCTGCCGCATGGCCTGCGTGTGACCTGCAATTTTAGAACAGCCCTCTTCGAGCGTCTCTCTAAGCAGAGCGCGCGGAGAGAACGTGGGGAAGTGAGCCGGACGCGTCAACAACAGGCAAAACTTGCGGCGCGCCTGCCCGTTCCCGGTCGTGTAGCTGTGCCTGGAACATCCTGGGTGGCCGTCGCCGAGCCGCAGCCGACCGGGTTGCTGCACGCGGTGCGTGAGGCGCTGGAACGCGAGGACTGGCCCGCTGTCTGGCGCTTATTACCTGTGAATCGTAATACAGTTTACGTTGATGCCGCGACGATTGGCCCCGTTCTGGAGGTACGCACGAGGCGTGCGGGAGACCGCATCCGGCCACTGGGTATGAAGCAGGAGAAAAAAGTCAAGGATGTGTTTATCGACGAGCATATTCCACGTGCTGAACGCGACGCGATCCCACTCTTTTTCTCGTCAACTTGCTGCGTCTGGCTGGCTGGCGTCTGTCTTGATGACAGGGTACGTCTCACTCGTGACACGCGGCACGTCATCCGTTTATCTGTCGAACCTGTACTTTCAGAAGAATGCTGAGAGGGAAGGAATCCAAACTTCATCCACATGTGATAATTTATACGTTATGGAGCGGCACGCACAGGAAATTATTAAGAGGTGGACATGCACGAAGATATTGCAGAAATCTTGTTGACCGAAGAGCAGATACGCAACAAAGTTGCCGAGCTGGGAAGGCAGATTACCCGCGATTACCAGGGGAAAAATCTGCTCCTGCTGGGAACGCTCAAAGGAGCAGTACCCTTTATTGCTGATTTAGCGCGCGAGATCGAACTGCCATTAGAGATCGACTACATGGCAATCTCCAGCTACGGCAACAGTACGCAATCCAGCGGCGTTGTACGCATTCTCAAGGACCTGGAAGGACCCATCGACCGCAAGCATGTTTTGATCGTCGAAGATATCGTCGATAGCGGCCTCACGCTGCATTATCTGATGGACGTGCTCCAGCAGCGCCGCCCGCTCAGCCTTCGTGTGTGTACGCTACTTGATAAGGGACGCGAGCGCGTCAAGCCGGTAAGCCCCGACTACGTCGGCTTCTCCATTCCCGACCGCTTCGTTGTCGGCTACGGCCTCGACTACGCGCAGCGTTACCGCAACCTGCCCTACGTTGGCATCCTGAAACCCGCCATCTATGAACAGGCCGAAAAGCCCCAGGCACTGCACCAGAGCGCGGCAGAGCTGGCGGAAGCGGAGTAGAGCGTGTTCTCCTGCGCTCTCCATAGACCGAACCAGAGGAGGGCCTGTTCTTGCTGGAAAAGGTGGGTTGCGCTACAATTGCTGCAAAGATAAATTTGGTTCTGGGATGAGGAGAACTGGTAATGGACTCGGTAGGTGTAATCGGAAGTGGTGCCTGGGGAACGACTCTGGCCCTTTTGCTGGCAGGCAAGGGTCTAAACACGACCCTGTGGGAGCACCGGCCCGAACGCGCCAGGGAGATGCAGCAGCAACGAGAGAACGTGACATTTCTGCCCGGCTTCCACTTTCCTCCCGCGTTGAACGTGACGGTCGGTATCGAGGACGCCGTGCGAGGAAAAGATATGCTTCTACTGGTGACGCCTTCACAGCGCATGCGTGAAAATCTGCATGTGCTGGCTCCCCATGTTGGAGAGAAAACGCTCATTGTCAGTGCCAGCAAGGGCATAGAGATCGACACTCTGAAGCGTATGACCGAAATTGTCGAGGAGGAGTTGCCAGGAAGCCATAACCGTGTCGCGGCCTTCAGCGGACCCACCATCTCGCGTGAGGTAGCTGAGAAAAAGCCGACCGCCGCCGTCATCGCCGCCTACAATCAGGATGTGGCCATTCGCGCTCGCACCTTACTGAGCAGCACCACATTCCGCGTCTACACGTCCAGTGATGTAATCGGTGTGGAACTGGGTGGCGCGCTGAAAAATATCATTGCCATCGGCGCGGGCTTCAACGATGGTATGGGATATGGGGAAAACGCCAAAGCCTCCTTCATCACTCGCGGCCTTGCCGAAATCTCGCGTCTGGGCATCGCTGCGGGCGCGAATCCGCTCACCTTCGCCGGTCTGGCCGGTATGGGTGACCTCATCGCCACGTGCGCCAGTCCGCTCAGTCGCAACCAGCAGGTTGGGCGCCGCCTCGCGGCTGGCGAAAAGCTGTCCGACATTCTGGCCTCCATGCATAGCGTCGCCGAAGGTGTCTCCACCACCAGAGCCGCTCTCCAGCTAGCTGCTCACTACAATGTCGAAATGCCTATCACCCACCAGCTCAGTCTCGTTCTCTTCGAGGGCCTCAACCCCCGCCTCGCCGTCCCCGAACTTATGATGCGCGAGCCGAAGGACGAGATGGAGGGCATAAGCGCTCCCGATGTGTGATTCTTTACACTACCTCATATACTGAAAGCAATAGAAGCCAGAGAAGGTATCAAGAGCACACCTTCTCTGGCTTTTATAATATCGAATCCGTTTCAATGATGATGATTTGGGGAGACCCCAGGACCCCCTTTCGATCCCTTTTCTACCGCATTTGATATAAGACGCTTCGCACGCTCGCGGCATTCATTTTCAAAGGTTCTCTAGGGATGCATCTGGTCAATCAGGGCGATGGTGAGCAGGAGAAAGATGCTGACGCTGATGATGGCGATAACCGGGTCGAGCAGGGGGGCACTGATCAGGCTGCCACGCAGGCGCAGGCGCTGGAAGAGGTTGGGCAGCGCGAGGCCGCAAATCGTCGCGACCAGCAGGGTGAAGCCGAAGCCCAGCCCGATAGCGATGCCCAGCCGCAGCGAGTGGAAGAGGAGCAGCGTGAGCAGGCCGACCACTATGGTGGATAACACACCGCCCAGCGTTCCCAGCCGCAGTTCGCGGAAGATGCCGCGCCAGAAATCGCTGCCGCCTGCCGAACGCAGTTGCCAGCCCGCGACGCCCAGCGCCTGCGAACTCGCGTTTCCGCTCGTGAGCAGGAGCATGGGCAGCAGGCAGACGATGCCGCTCAAAGCCAGGGGCGAGCGCAACCCGCGCATGAAGCCCGTGGCCGCGACGGCAGCGCCGCCCGTGCTCAAGGCTGGAACGAGCAGCTTATCGAGTACGAGGGCCAGCAGGAAACCGACCGCGACGTTCACCCCCAGCCACGTGACACGGCTGAAAGCTGCGCGCCACGAGAAGTGCTCCTCTTCCTCGAACTCCTCGACGCTGGCCCCGGACATCTCGGAAAGGTCCTCCACCTGCTCCTCGCGTATCACGTCGATCACATCATCGACGGTGACGATACCCACCAGGTGGTTCTCCTCGTCTACCACCGGCACACCCAGCAGGTCATAGCGTTCAATGATGCGTGCCACCTCTTCCTGGTCGGTAGTGGTCGTGACCTTAATCACGTCAGTGTCCATCAGGTCTTTCAACGGCGTGTCGGGTGGGGCCACGACGAGTTCGCGCAACGAGACGACGCCTACCAGGTGATTCTCTTCATCGACGATGTAGAGGTAGTAGATCATCTCCATGTGCTCAGACTGCTGGCGCAGGTAGGCCAGCGCCTCTTGCGCCGTCAGATTCTCCCTCAGTGAGAGCACCTCCGGCGACATAATGCCGCCCGCCGATTCGGGAGCGTAGCGCAGCAAGTCGCGGATGGGCTGCGACTCGTCGGCGGGCATGAGGCTGAGCAGGTGCTCGGCCTCGTACTGCGGGATATCGGCCAGAATATCCGCCGCGTCGTCAGGCGGCATCACTTCCAGCAGGTCGGAGGCGCGTTCAGGATTCAGCTCGCTGATCAGTTCGGCCTGCAATGGGGACTCGACCTCGTTGAGGGCGTCGGCTGCCGTCTCAGTATCCAGATGTTCGAGCAGGACACCGGCATCCTCGACGTCGAGTTGCTCCAGAATATCGGCGATATCTGCCGGGCGCAGATCGGCCAGTTTGTTGTAACTGACGTTTAACTGCACCTGTGGCACCACACCGCTCGCACCAACGCTGGCAGCAGCTCCCGCGCCCGCCAGCGCCAGTTGGCCTGTTACCCCGGTTCCGACCATCTGGATTGGCTCGACATAGTTCCATGTCACCGTTTTCTCTCCAAGCTGTATGGGCAGCACGCGGCTCAGTGTCTCGAACGGTCCCAGAATGCCCAGGCGGCGCAGCAGACCGCTCAGACTGATATCTACGCCCACCAAACGCACGACATTCCGTATTTGCGCCAGCTTTAAATCATTGACTTTCACAACTCTTACGCCCTGCGTATCGACAATTTGCTTATCCAGAATATCGCGCTTCAATAAAATTTCATCAGGTCCCGGTACATATGGCGTAATCTGCGATTGCTTTACATCCAGGTAAATGTGTGGCTCTTCCAGGCTATGCACCTGCGTCCAGGGTATAATCACATCATGCATGCTCGTCGTAGGACGAACGATAATGGCAGTAACAGCAGGGAACGTATCCCTCAAGGAGACGCTCACATCCCGTAGCAGGCCGATACGACGTCCTTCAATATCAGAAACGGTTTTGCGCAGCAGCGCGCTCAGAAAAATCATGGGTATCACCGCCTTCCTCATGAGTAACACGAATAACCATCCATTGCTTATCCACAATTCTGTGGATAAGTGGAAAACCTGCCAGCTCACGTAACTACAGTTACGACAAAGATGAGCACAACAAGACGACGTGTCTCCACCGTATGGAAACAGAAATGTACCGCTCGTGCGTCAAACGTTGCTGGCTGGTACAGGCACGGGTCAATTGACAGATAAGAGAAATGCATCCTATGGGATACATCCGGGCGCGCTCCACGCACATATGATAGTACGGTACGTGGAATTTGCTCCTACCGATTGACCCGGTGAATGTTGTATGCGGCGCTCTAGAGCGCCGAGAGGACATACTGGCTACTGGCAGAGGAAACGCTCTTACTCGACATCATCTCATGAGAGGGGACTGATGCAGGCTCATCGAGTAAGGCGGCGAAGAAAACGGCTTTGCTACAATCCAGCTACCCAACCCGATGAGGAGAAGAACATTTCCGGCAGCAGGCACGTGGAAATGCAGACCAGGCACCTACTATGACTGGGGCCAGCGTCCATGTCCCTCACCTCCTTTACCCATAGTTGCAGCTTTCGCCAGTCGCGGCGCGCACCTCGCGCCTGCAACACAACCCGGCAGCGCCATCACAACCATGGGGGTCGACAAAAATTCTTTGCTGATGAAAGTATAGCACGCCTCACCTCATTTGGGCAAGGGCGATAGTGTATCTAGTACAATCTGGTGAAATCAGAGATATTTCGCCACTTTTGCCAGGAGGTCGTCGATGTTGAAGGGTTTGGCGATGAAGTCTTCGGCCCCGGCGGCGCGGGCGGTGGCTTCGGCGCTGGGGTGGGCGGAGAACATGATGATGGGAATGTGTTTCGTTTCGTCCTGGCTTTTGAGGTATTTGACGATCGCGCGGCCATCTTTGCCGGAGAGCAGGACGTCGAGCAGGATGAGGTCTGGCAGCCCGCCGTTGTGCAGTTGTTCGAGGTATTCGCCCTTGGTCGAGGTGAGCACTTCATAGCCCTCTTCCTCCAGGATCACCTGCAAGAATTCGAGGATATCCGGTTCATCATCTACGACAAGCAGCTTATTACCTTTGCTTTGCATACTCTTCCTGTTTCTGTAATATCGGTAAAAAGACTGAAAAGGTGGAGCCGTGTCCCTTGCGGCTCTGTACCTCTATGCGGCCCTGGTGCAGTTCGACGATCTCCTTTGAGATATGCAGGCCGATGCCGAGACCGGGATAAGTCTTTTCATCCGGGTCTGTGACCTGGTAGAAGCGTTCAAAGATCTTCTGCTGGTGCGCTTCATCGATGCCGATGCCAAAGTCCTGCACGCGCACGACGGCACATTGCCCGCTCTGTGAGACATGCACGATAACTTTGTCCGCCTGCGGCGAGTACTTGACAGCGTTCGTGAGCAGGTTGATGATTACCTGGCTGAGCCGATCTTTGTCTCCGAAAACGTGCACCTCTGCCTTTCCCCTGATGGAGATGTGGTGGTCTGGAGACGCGGCCTGCATATTCTCCACCGTCTCCGCAATGAGCGCATCCAGGTCAACCGTTGTGCGCTGGAACTCCAGTTTGCCCGTTTGCATGCGTGAGATGTCCAGCAAATCGCTGACGAGTTTGGTGAGCTTATTGAGCTGGGCGTCCATGCGTTCGAGATAGTGCAGACCCTGCTCGTCGCCCTGCCTGCGCAAGCGCCGTTGCAGGACGTAGGTAAAGCCTTTGAGACTGGTCACTGGCGTCTTGAGTTCGTGGCTTGCCATACTGATGAACTCGTCTTTGCGATGTTCCGCCAGCACTCGTTCGGTAATGTCGTGGGTAATCGTGATGACAAAGAGCACCTCTCCATGCTCATCATAGACCGGACTCGATTTGACGAGTGACCAGCGTTCTGGGCGCCCACCCGGTTTTCGCGTGTAGCCAATCGTTGCCAGCGCCTCGCGCTCGCCTGCCAGCACTCGTTTATGGGTAAGTTGATTGATGGAAAATGGCTTTCCGTGTTCGTCGCTAAGCTCAAACCTGCGCGTCGGCTCCAGTGGCCGCGCTTGCTGCAATTCCTGTACCGAGCCATAGCCCGTCATGTGCGCCGCCGCTTCATTCGCATAGATAATGCGGCTGTCCTTATCATAAACGATAATGCCATCGGCTACCCCTTGCAAGATGATCTCTAATTGGTTGCGCGCCTGTCGAACTTCGTTATACAAACGGGCGTTATCCAGCGCCACTCCTGCTCGCCGACCAACCTCTTCCGCCAGCGCCAGATCGTGCCCGGTATACTTTTTGCCCGACTCTGTGGCAACAAACGTGACCACGCCGATGGTCTTGCCGCGAGCGATCAGCGGTACAAGCATGATGGAGTTGTAGCCGATCTGGCGCGCCACCTCAAGCTCCTCCTCGCTTCTGGCCCCGGCCACCAGCATCTCATCGGTAATCTCCGGGTAGAGTTCAGATTGGCCGGTACGAACGACGTTGGGCAGGCCGGTGGAAGCGTCATAATTGATGGGAAACTGCTCTCGCAATGCTCTGGCCCACTTCACTTTCTCCGGGTCCTGGTGCTCAACGATAACCTGTTGAAAATGCCCTCCGTCATCTAACAAATCGACGGTAAACCAGTCGGCAAGGCGGGGAACAATCAGGCGCGCGATATTGGCCAGCGTCTCCTGGTAGTCCAGCGTAGAAGCAAGCACCTTACTGACCTCGGTGAGAAAACGCTCCTGCTCCTCCGCCTCCTGGAGCTTCCTGGCTATTGCTTTTTGTCGGCTGATGTCCCGCGCGATTTTCGCTGCGCCAAAAATTGTCCCCTGTTCATCCCTGAGCGGCGAGATGCTCAGGGACACATCAATATATCTTCCGTCTTTCGTGACGCGCACCGTTTCATAATGGTTGATGTGCATGCCCTGACGCAAGCGCGCGAGAATCTCGTCTTCTTCCTGTCGCAGGTGCGGGGGAATAATGAGGGTGATATGCTGCCCGATGGCTTCTTGAGGACTGTAGCCAAAGAGTCTTGCCGCCGCTTGATTCCAGCTCGTGATGATCCCGTCAAGAGTTTTACTGATGATCGCGTCGTCTGAAGAGGCGATAATGGTGGCCATCAGTTTCCGCGTTGTCTCTGCCTGCTCTTGCCTGACAAATTCAGCCTGTAGCATCTGTGCTGCATCGAAATACGTCACTGTAGTTGGAACAGCGGGCGTGGAGTCTTCAGGCAAAGAAGTACGTTTTCCTTGCTGGAGTCCCTCCTGGTTCTCCGCCTGATCATCCGGCATCATATATTCCTCTTTACTATAGAAGTAGCTTCCATATTGTGTTATGGCACCTTAGCCGTACTATAGCATCTTTTCCCCTCTCAGGCAATCCCAGCAATACAATTCGCCTCATCTTCTCTTGACTTTTCTCCAAAAATGAATTATCATTCAGTTATGAATAGTAATTCACAGGAACAGGAGCATGAAGGACAGCCGCGTGTGTCGCGCAGGCGAGCGCGCACACGCACCGATCTGTTACGTGCGGCGCGACAGGTGTTTGCCGCCCGGGGCTATCACGATGCCAGCATTGCCGAGATCACGGAGCTGGCCGATGTCGGCGTAGGCACCTTCTACCTGCACTTCCGCGATAAGGACGAGGCTTTCACTACGTTGCTTGAGGAGGGCTTCGCGCAATTGCGCGAACAGGTGAAGACCGCCGTACAGGAGGCGAAGCAGCGGCGCGAAGGTGCGCCATTGCTGCCTGTCATCGTGCGAGCCATCTTCCGGCACGCCTATGAGCAGCGCGACCTGTTCCAGATTGCGCTGACCGGTGGCGGCCTCTTCGTCCACGTGCGCGCTTTTCGCGTGCAGACCGTACTAACGGAGGCCCTGACGCATACGCTTGAGGGCTACCAGGCGCAGGGCTTGCTCGCCGACTACGATATTCCCCTGCTTGCCCGCTTCATCACAGGCATCATCACACAGGGCATCGTCTGGTGGTTCGAGCATGACAAACCCGGCCCGGAGGCGATAGCCGAACAGTCACTGCTCCTCCTGCGCTCCGGCCTTCCGTCGCCCTTGTTTGAAAACACGTAAATTGCCTGTATGTAGTGCATGCATATGGATTTGATCTATACAAACACAGGATACTCATTACTATGAAAGAGATACCTCAGCTTCCACCCGGTCCGCAGGGGCTGCCGTTTCTGGGCAACGCCATTGATTTTCAGCGTCGGCCACTGGAATTTCTGCGCGAAACGCAGCGCGCGTATGGGAACATGGCGACCATCCACATCGGCAACAGGCCGCTTGTGCTCTTCTTCCGCCCGGAGCACGTGCGCTACCTGCTGATGGAGCACCCGCGCAACTTTGTAAAGGGCAATCAGCGCAGCGCCCTGCACCATTTCCTCGGCGATGGCCTGCTCACGACTGAGGGGGATTTCCACCGCCAGCAGCGCCGCCTCGTCCAGCCTGCCTTCCATAAGAAGCGGGTGGAGGAGTACAGCGACATCATGGTGCAGTTCACGCGGGAGATGCTGGACGAATGGCAGCCCGGTACAGAGATCGACATCGCCAGGGCCATGCAGCAACTCACGCTGCGCATCATCCTCAAGGCGCTCTTCAACCTGGATTCCAGGGAGCAGGTCGTCATGCTCGGCAACGCCTTCAACGGCGTGATTAACAACACCCCTCGCGCCTTCCTGCGCACCTACAGGCCGCCGCGCCTCAAGCTGCCCTTCACGCAGGGAGGCAAACGCGTGGTGGCTTCACGCACGCTAGACACCTTTGTCTATGACCTGGTCGCCCGGCGCCGGGCCGCGAAGGGCCATGACTACGGCGACGTGCTCTCCATGCTGCTGCAAGCGGAGGACGAGGGCATCACCATGACCGATAAGCAGATTCACGACCACGTGCTGACCTTCATTGCTGCAGGACATGAGACGGCGCAGAACACGATGAGCTGGACCTTCTACCTGCTTTCGCAACATCCCGATGTGCGCGCGAAACTGATCAACGAGCTGCACGCTGTCCTCGCCGGTCGCGCTCCCACGCTGGCCGACCTTTCCAACCTGCACTACCTGGAATGGGTCATCAACGAATCCTGGCGCGTCTACCCGCCCGCCTGGATACTCGGCAGGCGCAGTCTCGAAGCCTTTGATCTCGACGGCTATCACTTCCCCGCCGGAACTATCGGTCTTATCAGCCAGTGGGTCATTCACAACCTGCCCGACATCTGGGGCGACCCGGAAAACTTCCGCCCGGAGCGCTGGAGTCCTGCTGCCGAGCAGAAAATTCCGCAGGGAGCTTACTTTCCCTTTGGAGCTGGCCCGCGCATCTGCATTGGCATGCCTTTCGCTCAGTTGGAAACCAAACTGTTGCTTGCCACCATCTTGCAGCGCTATACGCCAAATCTGGTGCCAGGTTTCCCTGTCGTTATCCAGCCTCGCGTCACCATTCGACCTCAATACGGCATGCGCATGACGCTGGAACCCACCACGGCTCCGGAGCCAGCGAGGATGGAAACAGCGACGGTAGGATAAGTGATACAGCAAGAAAAAATGGATGGCCCACGCCATCCATTTTTTCTTGCTGTATCACTTATCCTATTCTCCTTGCCATCCCCATCAAATTCGTGTTACAATGCGTTTGTTCCATTGAATGGAATTTTCGATTGCTCGGTTGATACATGGGATCATGAGAGAAACAACATTGCTCTTCATATAGATAGAGGAGACCGTGGTCATTCTTACGATAGAAGTACGTGCGAAAGTGGCGCGGCACGATGTGCGGGCGCAGCATCTGGCACGAGAGATAGTACAAAACCTTCCCTCTATACCATCCTCCCCCATTAGCGTGCGTACAGCACAGCTTTACCGTCTCGATGTCGATGACGCCTTTGCCCACACCCATCTCGATACCCTTATCTCGCAATTGCTGATTGATCCTGTTGTGCAGGAGGCGATTGTAAGATGGGATGAACAGGGGAAAATGGACCGGGTAGCGGGCGATCATAGAGAAACATGGCTGCGAGATAGGGGGAGTTCATTTCACACCGTCGATGTATTCTTCCATTCCGGCGTGACCGACACGCTGGCGGAAAGCGTGCGCACCGGCGCGCAACTGCTCGGCCTCTGCGGCCTGTGGCGGGTCGGGACAGGCCAGCGCTACCTGCTCGATGCTCGACTCAGTCAGGACGAAGTACGCGCCATCACCCGGTCGCTCCTGTATAATCCTGTTATCCAGGATTACGAATTACATTTTGCCGGTACGTCTGATACCATTTCCACCCACGGCAAAGCTGGTGATATCTCATCAGTTCCTGATACAGGTGAGGTTTCGGCCCGCATCCGTACCTTCCCGCTCTCACGCATGTCCGATGAAGCATTGCTGGCATTGAGCCGGGAGGGCTTGCTGGCGCTAAATCTGGATGAGATGCGTACTATTCAGGCGTATTTTCGGGATGAAGGGCGCGAACCGACCGATGTGGAACTGGAAACGCTGGCACAGACGTGGTCCGAACACTGCTCCCATAAGACATTCAAGGCGACTATCGACTACCATGAGTGCGACGCTGAGGGCAACATATTGACGCGGGAACGCATTCCCGGTCTGCTCAGGCATTACCTGATGCGCGCTACGGAGCAGGTGCGGCGTCCCTGGCTCGTCTCGGCCTTCCGCGACAACGCGGGCATTATCCGCTTCACGGAAGATATGGACGTTGCCTTCAAAGTGGAGACACACAACCATCCTTCGGCCATCGAGCCGTTTGGTGGGGCCAGCACGGGTGTCGGTGGCGTCATTCGCGACGTGCTGGGCGTCTCCGCGCAGCCCATCGCCTGCACTGACGTGCTCTGCTTCGGCCCGCCGGATACTGCGCCTGAACGCGTGCCCGCCGCTGTACTCGCGCCCGGGCGCATCGCCAGCGGCGTCGTCAACGGCGTGCGCGACTACGGCAACAAGATGGGTATTCCAACTGTCAATGGCGCGATACTTTATAATGAGGGCTATATCTACAACCCACTCGTCTTCTGCGGCTGCCTGGGCCTGCTGCCGCACGGCAGTCATCCGCAGCGAGCGCTGCCGGGCGACCTCATCGTCGTGCTCGGTGGGCGCACTGGCCGCGATGGTATCCACGGAGCCACCTTCTCCTCCGGCGAGATGAGCAGCGAGGTCATTGCCACTGCTGGCAGCGCCGTGCAGATAGGCGCGCCCATCACCGAAAAGAAGGTTACCGATGTTATCCTGGCGGCGCGAGACAGAAAACTCTACCACGCCATCACCGACTGCGGCGCGGGTGGCTTCTCCTCCGCCATCGGCGAGATGGGCGCGCAAACAGGCGCGAGGGTCGAACTGGCAAACGCTCCGCTCAAATACGCAGGGCTGGCCCCCTGGGAAATCTGGCTCTCCGAAGCCCAGGAACGCATGGTGCTCGCCGTCCCACCCGAACACTTCGCAGAACTACTCGCCATCTGCGCCATCGAAGAGGTCGAAGCCAGTATCCTCGGCACCTTCACTGGCGATCATCGCCTCGTCGTCACCTACAACAATCAAGTTGTCGCCAACCTCGACATGCCCTTCCTGCACGAAGGACGTCCGGCGCGCACACTGGAAGCTTTATGGACGGGTGAAAATAACGAGGCGAAGGCCCTTCCCGCCCTGACAGCCCATCCAGTAGTATCACACACCGCGGCCCTGCTTGCCCTGCTCAGTCATCCGACCATCGCATCGAAAGAGGACGTGGTGCGGCGCTATGACCACGAAGTGCAGGGGGCGACGGTGCTGAAGCCGCTGGTCGGGCGATCTGGCAACGGGCCGGGCGATGCCGCCGTGCTGCAACCTCTCCTGAACGAATCCCTCTACTCCCCCAGGCCACCCCTTGCGGGTGGCCTGGGGCGTGATGTGGCCCGCGATAGCTTGCAGCAGAGCGCGGCTGTCGTGCTTTCCAATGGTATCAATCCCCTCTATGGGCGTATCGACCCCTATCAGATGGCGCTGAATGCTGTGGACGAGGCACTGCGTAATCTGACTGCCGTTGGCGGCGATATCGAGCGGGCCGCGCTTCTCGACAACTTCTGCTGGGGCAATCCCAACGACCCACGCCAACTGGGCATGCTGGTACGAGCCGTGCAGGGCTGCTATGATGCTGCCGTTGGCTTCGGCACGCCCTTCATCTCTGGCAAAGACAGCCTCAACAACGAGTACCGCTCCGATGAGCGGCGCCTGCCTGTCGTTCCCACGCTGCTCATCTCCGCCATCGGCATTATTGACAATGCCGCGCAAACTATCGATATGTCGCTCAAAACGTCCGGCAATCTGCTTTACCAGATCGGCGTCACACACAACGAACTGGCTGGTTCGCACTATGCTGAAATCCAATCTTTGCCCGCTGAACTCGCGCAGCAGACGGGCGTTCCCCGGGTCGACATAGCGCATGCCCGCAGGCTCATGAACGCTCTCGGTGAAGCCATCCGCCGGGGCCTCGTCCTGTCCTGCCACGACCTCTCCGAGGGCGGCCTCGCCACCGCCGCCGCCGAAATGTCCCTCGCTGGTCTCCTCGGCATGAGCATCGATGTAGGTGGAATAGTTGAAAACCGCAACGACACCATCGCCCTCTTCAGCGAATCACCCTCGCGTTTCCTGGTTGAAATCACGCCTCAGCAACAGGTGGCGTTCGAGGTTTTTATGCGCGGACGAGGCGTGCAGGGTATATATTACATAGGAACTGTTACAGAGAAATTGCAATTTATCGTCAGATGTGGTAAAAAGATACTGATCGATGTGCCAGTAGAAATGTTACAATCGGCCTGGAAGGGAGAGCAGGCATGATGGGTAAAGCGGGGATGGAGCCGGTAGTAAGGGCGCTGGTTTTGCGCGCTCCGGGCATCAATTGTGATCGAGAAACGGCTCATGCCTGTCGCCTCGCCGGGTTCGCCACCGACCTGCTGCACATCAATCAGCTTGTGGGCGAACCGCAGCGCCTGCTGGACTACGCATTCCTCGTCATTCCTGGCGGCTTCTCCTATGGTGATGATCTGGGTGCCGGTACTCTACTGGCGAAGCATCTCACGCTCTACCTCGGCCCACAATTGCAGCGCTTCATTGATGAAGGACGACCTGTGCTGGGTATCTGCAACGGCTTTCAGGTACTCGTGCGCGCCGGGCTGCTTCCCGGTAAAGTCGATAACGAGGCCACGAGCCGGGCCAGCCTGACGAATAACGCCTCTGCTCGCTTCGAGTGCCGCTGGGTCAGGCTGGCTCCGCAACAAAGCGTTTGCGTCTTCACGCGCAACATCAACACTCTCATCGAACTACCCGTCGCGCACGGCGAAGGCCAGTTCGTTCTGGAAGACGAAGCGCAGTTAGCGCGCCTGCGGCGCAGCGGTCAGATAGCCCTCACCTACGCTTCTCGTTCGGACGAAAACAGTGAGGATGTTCCCTATCCCGACAATCCTAACGGCTCGCCCGGCAATATCGCGGGCATCTGCAACGCGCAGGGCAACGTTTTTGGCCTCATGCCGCATCCCGAACGTTATGTCCATCCTTTCCAGCATCCCTTGCGCCGTGCCGCGCCGGATGGCCACGGTGATGGCCTGCAAATTTTCAAAAATGCGTATACATATGCCAGGGAATTGTTGGGTAAAGAACACAGGGTACGTTCAGCTTACGCAGTCAGCGGCGTGGATATCGCTGCCGCTGACCGGGCGAAGGCGTTGATGTGGGAGGCCGTGCGGGAGACGCAGGGGCCGGAGGTGCTGGCAGGCATGGGCGCGTTCGCGGGCGTCTTCAGTGCCGCCACCTTGCAGGGCATGCGCAAACCCGCGTTGGTCGCCTCGACGGATGGGATAGGCACCAAGACGCTGCTGGCTGCGCATGCCGGACGCTACGATACCATCGGCTATGACCTTGTCCATCATTCCGTCAATGATCTGCTGGCGCAAGGCGCGCGTCCCCTCTTCTTCATGGATTATCTGGCAATGGGCAGGCTTGACCCCGGCCATGCCGCTGCCATCGTGAGCAGCGTTGCCCGCGCCTGTAAAGAGGTTGGCTGCGCGCTGCTCGGCGGCGAGACGGCGGAGATGCCCGATGTCTACCTGCCCGGTGCCTTTGACCTTGCCGGAACCATTGTCGGCGTGGTCGAGCAGGACCAAGTTATTAATGGTGCCACCATCCAGCCCGGCGATATCATGCTGGGCCTGTCCTCAAGCGGGTTGCATACCAACGGCTACTCGCTGGCGCGCCGCGTCTTCGCCCCCTACTCGCTGGATACCGTCTTTCCTGAACTGGGGGAGTCGCTGGCCGACGCTCTGCTGCGCCCGCATCGCTGTTATCTCCACGAAGTGCAGGCGCTGCGTAATTCTCTTAGAGAAGCGGGAAGACCGGGGGCGCTCAAGGGCATAGCACACATCACAGGCGGTGGGTTCGCGGGCAACATTGCGCGCATCCTGCCTTCCGGCACGCGAGCCATCGTCCATACGACCGCCTGGGAGGTGCCCCCGCTCTTCGCCCTGATCGCCCGTATGGGCAATGTGGAGCGTGGCGAAATGTATCGCGCCTTCAACATGGGCATCGGCATGGTGCTGGTGCTCGCGCCGGAGGATGCCGGACAGGCCCGCCACCTGCTGCCGGAACTGCGCTCCATCGGCGCCATAGGAATGGGCTATGGAGTCGAAATACAATGAAATATAGAGCATTATGAAAGGATGACGACACAGATGCTGGAACAGGAACCGCAACTCGGCCCGCTGCTGGCCGAAGGCAAAACCAAACTGATCTACGCCGATAAGGATGATCCCAATCTGGCCTACATGGTCAGCAAAGACCAGATCACGGCTGGCGACGGTACGCGGCGCGACGAACTGGCGGGCAAGGGCCGCTGGAGCACCATTACCACCGCCAATGTCTTCAAACTGCTGAATGAGGAAGATATCGACACCGCGTTCATCAAGCAGGTCAACGATACCACGCTGCTGGTCTATCGCTGCAAGATGGTGCCGTTGGAGGTCGTGATGCGCCGCATCGCCACCGGCTCCTATCTCAAGCGCCATCCAGAGGTGAGCGAGGGAGAGCGCTTTGAAAAGATCGTTGTCGAAACCTTCCTCAAGGATGATGCGCGCCACGACCCGCTCCTTTCAGCCGAAGAGGTGGTGCAGATGGGCATTGCCACACCCGCCATGCGCGACTGGATGATGGAGCAGGGAACTCGTGTCTTTCTCACGCTCGAACGGGCCTGGGCCAGCGTCGATGTCACGCTCGTCGACCTCAAAATCGAATTTGGCCTCGACTCACAGGGCCACCTGCGCGTCGCAGATGTGATCGACAACGATAGCTGGCGGCTCTGGCCTGGCGGCGACAGGAACCGCATGCTCGACAAGCAGGTCTACCGCAACCTGCCCCAGGTTACGCAGCAGGATTTACAGGCCATCGCCGACCGCTACGCCCTCGTCGCCGACCTGACCGGCAGGCTACAACTGCCAGGGGATTAAACCAATCCGCAGGCGCCCGATTGATCGGCCCAGGAGTACAAAAGGAGATCACGCACGTGGAGAGACTGCATGACGCCTGTGGTGTCGTGGGCATGTACGCACCGGAACACGAAGAGAGCATCGACGTGCGCCGCTATCTCACGCTGGCGCTCACCGCCCTGCAACATCGCGGCCAGGAGAGCGCGGGCATGGCCGTCTACGATCAGGGCGGGAGAATTTGCCAGCGTGTCGGCATGGGCAAGGTGCGCGAGGTCTTTCCCGACACGGGAACGGGCCTGCCGCCTACACGTATCGGCATCGGCCACGTGCGCTACTCCACTACCGGCTCAAGCTGCGTGGAGAACGCGGGGCCATTCGTCGTCGGCACGGGAACCGGCCATACTGAGCGTGCAGAACAGGTATATTATGATGCTATCGCCGTTGCCCACAATGGCAACCTGGTCAATGGAGAGGCGCTGCGCCAGCAGTTTCCGCCGGAACTGCTGGTCTCCACCACCGACAGCGAGGCCATCGCTCTGCTGCTCTTGCAAGCCGCCGGTCCCACTTTTCGCGAACGCATGAGGGCCACCTACCCGCAATTGCGCGGAGCCTACAGCCTCGTCATGCTGGCCGAAGGCAAGCTCTATGCCATGCGCGACCCCTGGGGCATGCGTCCGCTCTGCATAGGGCGTATCGGCTCCATCTGGATCGTTGCCTCTGAATCGTGCGCGCTGGAACGCATCGGTGCCACCTGTGTGCGTGAAGCCGAGCCGGGCGAACTCATCACCATCGACGAGCAGGGCCTGCACGCGGAGGTGTTTGAGCAGGAGCCGCGCCAGTGCCTCTGCGTCTTTGAGTACATCTACTTCTCTGACGCCACCAGCCAGCTCAACGGGCGCTATGTCTACAACGTGCGCGAGGCGCTGGGACGCGAGCTTGCCCGCGAGCACCCGGTTGAGGCCGATCTCGTAGTGCCCGTGCCGGACTCGTCCATCCCTGCGGCCCTGGGCTACGCCGCCGCTTCCGGTCTCCCCTACGGACAGGCCATTATCAAGAATCGCTACAGCGACCGCAGCTTCATCAAGCCCGACCAGCGCCTGCGCGAACTTGAGATCGACCTGAAATTTAATCTCGTCAAGCCCAAAATCCAGGGGGCGCGCCTCGTCATCGTTGACGATTCTATCGTGCGTGGCAATACCATGAAGCGGCTCGTCGCCGCCCTGCGTCACGCTGGTGCCAGAGAGATTCACCTGCGTTCCAGCGCGCCACCCCTGCGCCACCCCTGCTACTTCGGCATCGACATCCCGCAGGAGCAGGAACTGATCGCCGCCGGGCGCAGTGTCAAAGAGATCGCCGACTACATCAGCGTTGACAGTCTCGGCTACCTCAGCATCGCCGGTCTGGGTCGCGCGCTCAGCGCCATCAATGAAAATGAGCAGGGTAACAGTCAGCAGGGTACCCGCGAAGGGTACCCCTACTATACTACGAGTACGTCTGCAAACGACCTGGACAACGAAACGGCGAGACGCATGTTGCACAACGAATGCTGCTACGGCTGCATGCAAACACGGGGCTGGCCCTTCAATCCGCAGGAGACACAACTCATCACGGTTGCGAAGGAGAAAAGTGAGGCCAGGGCGGAGCTTGCCCCCGCCCTGGTTCCTACCCGTAATCTGGAGGAACGTCAATGCTCGTAATGGTTATTGGTTCGGGAGCACGCGAGCACGCGCTTGTGTGGAAACTGGCGCAGAGCCAGCGCGTCAGTGCCCTCTACGCCGCGCCGGGCAACCCTGGTATGGCGGAGCAGGCCGAGTGCGTCCCCATAGCCGTCACGCAGCTACAGGCGCTGGCCGACTTTGCCGAACGCAACAACATCGATCTCACGGTCGTCGGGCCAGAAGTACCGCTGGTCGAGGGCATCGCGGATGTCTTCCGCCGACGCGGCCTGCGCATCTTCGGGCCAGGAGCGGCAGGGGCCGCTCTCGAAGGAAGCAAAGCCTTCGCCAAAGAACTGATGACGCTGGCAGGCATCCCCACCGCGCAGCACCACACCTTCACGAACGCCCGTGACGCTTTCGCCTATCTCGAAGAGCACGGCGCGCCCGTCGTCGTCAAGGCCGATGGCAACGCGGCGGGCAAGGGAGCCATCGTCGCACTCGATATGCAGGCTGCCCGCGAGGCTGTGCAGCAGATGATGGTCGAGCGCGTCTTCGGTGCCGCCGGTGACGTGGTAGTGATCGAAGACTATCTGGAGGGCGACGAGATCGGCTCAACCATCGTCTGCAAAGGCACGCACTACCTGCCGCTCGCGCTCACGCAGGATCACAAACGCGCCCTTGACAGCGACCAGGGCCTCAACACTGGCGGCATGGGAGCTTACACTCCCCTGCCCTTCGTCGACAAGGCCAGCGAGTCACAGATTTACCGCCAGATCGTCGCTCCCACGCTACAGGCCCTCAAAGAGCGCGGCATCGACTTCTCCGGCGTCCTCTACTCCAACATCATGCTTACTCCACGCGGCCCCATGGTCTTGGAGCACAACACCCGCTTCGGCGACCCCGAAACGCAGGCGCTCATGCTCTTAATGCGCGCAGACCTTCTCAACGTGCTGGAATTCGCCGAGACCATGCCCGTCAAGCTCAACACCCTCTGGCAGCCCGGCTTCGCCGCCAGCCTCACCCTGGCTGCCGGCGGCTACCCCGGCAAGTACCGCACGGGTCTGCCCATCAGCGGCATCGCCGAGGCCAACCGCATCGCGGGCGTCCGCGTCTTCCACGCCGGAACCGCCCTCCACGGCGGCCAGCTCGTCACTGCCGGAGGCCGCGTCCTCAGTGTCGCCGCCCACGGCCCAACCCTGCAAGAAGCCCTGGATAAAGCCTACGAAGCGGCATCATATATCTCGTTCGAGGGCATGCATTACAGGAGAGATATTGGACACAGGGGATTAGGAAAATAGAGAGGAAAAACGTACATGTCATCACAGGTCATCATCATCATGGGTAGCAAAGGCGATCTTTCCCAGGCGCAGGCGCTGGGCAAGACGCTGAAGGCGCTGGAAATCAGCTACGAGATGCGCGTCTGCTCGGCGCACAAGGCGACGCAACGCCTGCTGGAAATGCTGCGTGACTACGACCAGCAGGCGGGGTTGCAGCCACTCGTCTACGTCACCATCGCGGGTCGTTCCAACGCGCTCAGTGCCGTGGTGGACGCCAACACACGCTATCCTGTTATCGCCTGCCCGCCCTATAGCGAGCGCTTCGGCGGCATGGATATTCTCTCGTCGCTGCGACTGCCTTCCGGTATCGCTTCGCCCACCATCCTGGAGCCGGAAGGCGCGGCCCTGCTCGCCGCCAAAATGCTGGCCCTCTGCGATCAGCAGCTTGCCCGGCGCGTCGAACAATACAAGCAGCGCCTGAGCGCGGAACTGACCTCGGCGGACGACGAGGTGCGCACGCTGTGAAGCCCTTCCGCCTCGGTGTGCTCATCTCCGGCAGTGGCAGCAACCTGCAAGCTCTCATCGATGCCATCGAAAGCGGCCAGCTTCCCGGCGTCGAAATCGCTCTCGTTGTCAGCAACAAAGCCGACGCGCCCGGTCTCCAGCGCGCTCTGCGCCACCACCTGCCCGCCATCTACCTCCCCTGGAACAGGCCCGCGTCAGCAGGCACAGCGGAAATGGCCGAAAGCGAAGCGCGGCTCACCACCCTCCTGCGCGTCTTCCAGGTTGATCTCATTGTGCTGGCGGGCTGGATGCGCATTCTCAGCGCGTCCTTCCTCGTCCAGTTCCCTCACCGCGTCATCAACCTGCATCCCGCCCTGCTGCCCGCCAGCGGCAGCGGCGAAACCTGCACCACCCGCGACGGCACCTCCATTCCCGTCTTTCGCGGTCTCCACGCCGTGCGCCAGGCCCTGCAGGCTGGCGTCCCCATAACAGGCAGCACCGTCCACTACGTCACCCCCACCGTCGATGCCGGCCCCGTCATCTGCTGTGAAGAGGTTCCCATAGAGCCAGGGGACACAGAAGAGACCCTGCACGAAAGAATCAAGGCAGTGGAGCACAGGCTGATTGTGGAGGCAGTGAGGATGTGCAGTGATAATAGCTGATTGACTTTCAGCCAGCCAGCAGCATGACCCGGAGCATGGAACTGGTGCGGGAGCTGCAGGCGCGAACCTGAAAGCCGGGGATCGGGCAACCTCTCTTCCCGCTACAGAGGATGGCGCGCCAGGAAATCGTTTCCTGCTTTCGATCCTGTTGGCGAACCCGCTGTATTGGTGGCGCAGCGCCGTAGGCGCTGCGCAAATGTTTGAGAGTGGGCAGGCCGGGTGCGCGGCTGAACCGCGCACCCGGCCTGCCCACTCTCATCAGAAGCGAGCCGCGAGTCGGCGAGCCGTCGCGGCAGGGCGCTTCGCCACTGGGACCTGCTTTCTACCAGATTCACTTTCTTTAGTCAGATAATAAACTCTAGAATAAAAATTGGATATACGCTATAATATAATGGGCAGGTCAAAAAATGTATATACCTCGTTTTTTGTACGAATGGTGCCACACCAGTGGAGATGATAAAATCTCTGCCATTGTAATGCCTTATAAACCCGAAAAAGGAGAATAATCTTGATACTTCAGCAACCTCAAACCGACCACAATGCTCTCTGGAAACAACGCTTCCGCGCTCCTACTATCCCCTGGGCAACTGTAGCTGAAAACGAGCCGTCACGCGGCCTCGTGATGACTAATAAGGGTGATTCATACCAGCTCTACGCCTGGCACGTGCCAACCGGCGAATTGACACAGTTGACCAACCGTGCCGAGGGAGTGCCGCAAGGCGTGCTCTCTCCCGATGGAGCCTACGTCTATTTCCTGGATGATAAGCAGGGCAACGAGGTCGGTCACTACGTGCGCATCCCGCTAAAAGGTGGAGCGCCTGAAGATATCACGCCCTATCTGCCGCCTTACGCCGCCTCCGGCCTCGCCTTCAGCCGCTCCGGCAACACAATCGCTATGATTGTGGCGAACGCGGAAGGCTTTCATCTCTACGTGCTGGCTATTGATGAGAAGGGCAAGTCCGGCACGCCGCGCGAGCTTTTCCATAGCAAACGCATTATGCGCGGGCTGGCGCTTTCGTATGATGGCAAAATTGTGGTAGTTGGCAGCAGTGAGCGTTCCGGCAGCCTGGATATGAGCCTGCTGGCGCTCGATACCGCGAGCGGGCAGCATATTGCCGAACTGTGGGATGGCCCGGAAAGCAGCGTAGACTCGGCCATGTTCTCGCCGCTCCCCGGTGATACGCGCCTGCTGGCAACAACGAATCGCAGCGGCGTCCAGCGCCCCTTGCTCTGGAACCCGCTCACGGGTGAGCGCCGCGCTCTGCCGCTCGACGCACTGGAGGGCGAGATCAAGCCTCTCGACTGGTCGTCCGATGGCAGGCGCATCCTGCTCATGCAGTTCCACCAGGCGGTGCAGCGTCTCTACCTCTACGACCTTGAGCAGCAGAAGCTGATCTCGCTGAAACATCCCAACGGCACTTTCTCCTACTTCGGTGGCACCTTTTTCGGGCCGGAGGGCGAAATCTTCGCTACCTGGCAGGACGCCACGCACCCCTCGCAGTTGATCGCGCTCGATGCCGAAACGGGCGAGCAGAGGCGTACCGTGCTGGCGGCGGGCGAGGTACCGGCCAGCCATCCCTGGCAATCTATAACCATCCCCTCGACGGATGGGCAAACCATTCAGGGCTGGCTGAGCCTGCCAGAAGGCGAGGGGCCGTTCCCAACCATCCTGCATACGCATGGTGGGCCAACCGCCGTCATGACCGAAGTTTTCTCGCCGGCCAATCAGCTCTGGGTCGATCACGGCTTCGCCTTCCTGACCATTAACTATCGCGGCTCGACCACCTTTGGCCGCGAGTTTGAGCAGCAAATCTGGGGCGACCTCGGCCACTGGGAGATCGAAGACATGGCAGCCGCCCGCGACTGGCTCGTGCAGCAGGGCATCGCCCGACCCGATCAAATCTTCCTCACTGGCTGGTCCTATGGCGGCTATCTCACCCTGCTCGGCCTCGGCAGGCGTCCCGACCTCTGGGCTGGCGGCATGGCTGGCGTCGCTATCGCCGACTGGACCATGTCCTACGAGGACTCGGCGGACACCCTGCGCGGCTACCAGCTCGCTCTCTTCGTCGGCACGCCGCAGGAGAAGCCCGATCTCTACCGCCGCGCCTCGCCCATCACCTATGTCGAGCAGGTCAGCGCCCCCGTCCTCATCATCCAGGGTCGCAACGACACGCGCACCCCTGCTCGCCCCATCCGCGCCTACGAAGCGCGCATGCAGGAACTCGGCAAGCCCATCGAGGTGCAATGGTTCGACGCCGGTCACCTCGCCTTCACTCAGATCGAACAATCCATCGACCAGTACGAATCCATGCTCCGCTTCGCTTACAATGTCCTCAACTCGCAAAGATGATGGAGGAGCAATCATGCAAAAATCACGATTTCAGACCCTGATACCGCTTTTTGACGAACTTCAGGGCGAGCGTGTCATCGTGCGTCCCTATCATAAAGCGGATGCGCAGGCTCTCTACGAAGCGGTGGCCGAGTCACGCGATTACCTCCGTCTCTGGCTCCCCTTCGCGGACGAGCACCAGAGCGTGGAGGAAAGCCTGAACTGGATTATCCACCAGGAGGCAGCGTGGCTGCTGCGCGAGAGCCTGCCCTTGAGCGTCTGGGAGCGCGCAAGCGGGCACTTTCTCGGCGGCAGCGGCGTTCACATCCACAACTGGGAGACGCGCTCCTTCGAGATTGGCTACTGGTTGCGCGCCTCCGCCACCGCTCACGGCTACATGATCGAAGCCGCCCGCCTCGTGACCGACTACCTCTTCAACGAGCTGGCCGCCACCCGTGTCGAGATTCGCTGCGACGAGCGCAACACCCGCAGCGCCGCCATCCCCCGCCGCCTCGGCTACGTCCAGGAGGGCCGCCTGCGCAACCACATGCCCGCCCCCGACGGCACCCTCCGTACCACCCTCATCTTCTCAATGATACCGGAGGATCGGGTGAAGAGTGGGTGAACACAAAGGTATGACAGCACGCCTGTGATAAAATATTCCCCAGTATGAACATGGATTTGTGGGCTACGCTCGATAACCAACAAGAGAATCAGCAACAGGGAGCCGGTGTGGGAGGGCCGGTGCATGCGCCGCCGCCTCAGAAGCGCCGCCTGACGGAAAGGGTGGCACACTCCGTTGTGCGCGAGTGGCTGCTGCGCGACTATGCCGCCGCGTATTGCCGCTCGCTGGCCTCGATACGCATTTTCAGGCGCTGCTACTGGATTGATGGGCTGGGCGTTGAGGCGCGCATGCGAGCGGGGGTTATGGAGCCGATTGTGGAGCTTGGGCGCGTACTGGCAGGGGAAAACAGGCCGATTGCGCTGCGCGGGCTGGTGCTGAAGGGGGGCAGTAGCAGGCGCAGGGAAGCACGGGAGCAGCAGGCCGCAAAAGGAGCGACGGCGGTAAAGCTGCCAGAAGAAGGTGGTGTGGTAGATGCGAGCTGGCTGGAGATTGCTCCGGCTCTTTTGCAGGCCATCGAGCAGGCTCCGGCTGTGTTTCTGCTCAACCCGTTCGGACAGACACTGTTTGGCTATGACAACCTCGCGCCCTTCTACCAGCGCACGGGACCAACCGAGTTATTTTTGCTGCTCTCGCACAAACAGCTTGCCAGCCACCTGCTCCTGGCCTCTCAAGTTGGATCTGCCGAAGCCACTACGTTGACGGCTTTGTTGCGCAGCGACCGTTGGAAGAGCCTGCTTGCGGATAGCGCCGGTAAGAATGGGATAGGCGACGATAGGGGAAACGGTGGGGCTGGTTTACTACAGGAACAGGTGGAATCCTCGCTATCCTCTCCGACCTTGCTGCCCGCGCAGGCTATTGATGGGCTGGTCGATCTGTTGATTGCCTCGATGAAGGGGCGGTTTCTGACGGTGCAGAGGGTTGCGCTGCCGATGCGGGTGGGGCCGGGGGCTGTAGAGCTGGCACCCCACACACTGCTCTTCGCCACGCGCCGCCAGGACAGCCTGGCGATTATGAACGACGCGACGTGTGCCTACCGGCGCCGTGTCTCCACGCAAAGCTATCAAGGCGTGCTAGGAGAAGAATGGTTCGCGCAGCAAGAACACGAGCGCCTGGCTGCGGAACAGCACGAGCTGGAGCAACTTATTGCCGCCATCGGGAGCGCGCAACGTCCGCGCCGTTGGCCAGAACTGCGCCAGCACCTCTTATTCACCCATTTTGGACGCTGGCTCGTGCAAGAATATGACGAGGTTATGCGCCTGCTCCTGAAAGACGGTAAGGCGCGCTGCGAGTGGAGACGCAAAGTTTCAGACGGAACAGGTGCGCAGCGCGTCCCCGGTGACGAAGATATATTGTTCTGGAGATAAACAGAAAAGAGGTGTTACCAGGGGGAAATGCCGGCTATGGGGATACCGGTCATTTTGGCAACACCTCTCAAAGTAGTAACGAATTTACTGAGCGATTAGTGGCATTTTTCGAATATTTTTGTGAAGAAGTTTCCAAAAAAGCTGTGCTATTTTCCCTTCCAGAACTTGTGTAAGACGGGTATAATGAAGAGAAATATATAAGAAAGAACTGAACGATGGAAATCCTCTGCGGAGGAGAGAGAGGAAAACAATGCCACGTAGAAACAGGCAAGATGATGAGTTTACGACACCAGGCCCATTAAATGGGCGTCTGGCAGATCCCGACTATAATGACGCGAGTGACGCGGAACAGGCTTACGAACTGCACCAGCATCCAACGACGCACACGGCACTCGATACGCAGTTCGAGCGCGATGAGGGCCTGCACGAGGCGGGCAAACGCGACGTCGACCTCTATATTCGCACGTACAACACGCTGCTGCGCAGTTCGGGCGAGATCAGCCTGAAGGCGCTGGTGCAGGCGCATTATAACATCGATTCCATCCTGCACCCGGAGGCGCGCTCGCCTTATCCCGATATGTCGGCCTTCATTTACAGCGTGCTGCGGCTGCCAGCTTCGATTATTAACTGCAATCTCGTCGTACTTGGTCAGTCCGAAGAGGTATTCATCAATCATGGTTATCCTGTCGAACACTGGGAAGCCGTGACGGCGGCGGCACGGCGGCGCAAGTGGTTTTATGATGGCAAGGAAACACTGGCCGTCTACGTCGCCAGCGTCACCGATACCGATGATATCGTCCCCATCCTGGTCGCGTTCCAGATCGAGTGGAATAAGATGTATTATCTGCTCAACGCCGATCCTACGACCATGCAGTTGTTGGAGACACGCATGGATCGCTCCTCGCCCGTCTTTGCCGAGATCACCAAGGTGCTGCGCGAGCGGCTGCACATCTCACCCGATGACTGGCGGCGACTCGAAGTCATCTGGGGGGATAGGTTGTGGGAGAACCTGAAAAAGATTGGCGCGCAGCGCAAGAGCTTTTCGCTGCGTATGCTGGGCGGCTCGCACGTGGGCTATGTGCGGGCGACACGCAAGTGGTGGGCACCGGTAGAGAACGTGCTGCAAACTCTGGGCTTGCAGGATCGACCGGTCTACTTCGTCTCCAGCAACACGCACAGCCTCCTCAACCTCGTCTCCGGCGCTGTGCGCAAGCACGAGAAGGAGTTGATCGACTTCGCGAAAAGCGGCAAAGACCCGTATCTGGAATCGGAGTATCGCAAGCTGCACGAGGGAAAAGTTCCTGGTAACTGGCAAAATTTCCTGTACTTCGTGGCACGTGAGTGGATGAACAACACGCCACAGGGCAAGGAGTTTAAGCGCAACCGGCAGCAGTACGAGCAGGAGCGCGGCATCTGGTACGTCAATGCGCGCCACGGACTGGAGATCGATGCGCAAATCTTCGAGATCGCCAGATTCCATCCGATGGAGGTCGACCCGCGCTGTCGCATGTCCGGCATGGAGAAGCTGGCAAAAAGTCAGGCGGTGATCCTCAATATCGATTACCCGCTGGGTATGGCCGCTTACCGTATGCTGCGTGAGATCATGGAGAACGTGACGCATATTCGCGGTATCTACATCCTGGGTAAAGCCGCCACGCTCAACGGCAGCATCGGCGACGTGATGATCTCCAACGTTGTGCTCGACGAGCACAGCCAGAACACCTACTGGCTCGACAACTGCTTCACCGCGCAGGATGTGCAGCCCTACCTGATCTACGGCTCCGTGCTGGATAACCAGAAGGCCGTCTCCGGCTTCGGCACCTACCTGCAAAATCGGCAGTACCTGGACTTCTACTATCGCGCCAACTACACGGTCGTGGAGATGGAGAGCGGCCCCTACCTGAACGCCGTCTACGAAGACCAGTACCTGACGCGCTACCCGACGTGGGAGAACATTAACTTTGCGCGCCTGCCCTACGAACTGGGTATCCTGCACTACGCTTCAGACACGCCGTACACGCGCGGCAAGAACCTGGGTGCGGGCAGTCTCTCCTACTTTGGCATGGACTCCACCTACGCCTGCTCCGTTGCCATCGTGCGTCGCATCTTCCAGAACGAGATTCGCGCTGTCCAGCTACGGGAGGAAGGGAAATCCGCCGAGCCAACCATCGCCAGCATCATTCCACTATCTGGCGAGACCAGGCCGTTAACAAGCGAAGCGCCCAAAATTGAGGAATCTGCGGTCTAATGTACGATCTACCCCGCCCCTCCCAGGCCGTCCCCCTGTGGTCGGCCTGGGAGGAGACAGATGGTGGGGCATTTTTTATTTTGTATTAGAAAATCCTGAGAAGAGTTATAGCATATTTACACAAACTCTTTCCTATGTTACGCTTGCTCTAACGATCATCCACCGCATTGATGAAGCGCGTACCTCAAGTGCTGGAGGTTGTCCGAGTATACCTCCGGCTCTTTGATGTCTCGTCAAGAGAAATTGTTCGGTGTATGTTCTATTATGATAAAGGGAAGCACGTATCTACTTCCCAGCAAGTCATTTCACAAACTATCAGCGATGAGCAGGATAGCGCTGAAGGGGAGCGAGCGCATGACCGGTGCAAAAAACAACCTGGAAGAACTTCTCTACCTGACAGGACTCGCTCACAATTTTCCCGATGCCGTTACCGTCATGGATATGAGCTATCATATTCTGGACTGGAACGCACCTGCTGAAAACCTCTTCGGCTGGAAAAAAGAGGAGGTCATCGGGAAAAACGCGTTCGATATCATCCAGGCTACCTTCCCTTACGACTCGCGTGGAAGAGCAGAATGGCAGGAGGCTCTGGCCCGTGAAGGGCGCTGGCAGAGCGAGATTATTCAGAAACGACGTGATGGCGCTCTGCTCAATATCCTCATCTCGCTTTCTCTGGTACGAGACAGGGGTGGAACGGCCATCGGGCTTGTCGCTATCCACCGCGACATTACGGAACGCAAGCGAGCGGAAGAGCGAGCGCGTTTCCTCAGCGAGGCCAGCAAAATTCTGGCCTCGACCCTCGATTACCAGACAATCCTCTCCAACGTTGCCCGCATGGTGATACCTGAGCTGGCCGACTGGTGCATCATTCACCTGCTTGATGACGAGGGCAATATCAGGCTGCTCGAGATGGCCCATAAAGACCCGACAAAGGTCGAAGGAGCGATGAAGCTGCGCGAACAGTCTCCCGTGATGAACCCTGACGCGCCACTTGGTACAGCGCATGTCATGCGCACGGGCAGGGCAGAACTCTTTCCCGAGGTCACTGATGAGATGCTCGTCCTGCTCGCAGGCGATGAGCAAAGACTCACTTTCTTACGCTCGACTGGCTATAGCTCGCTCATAGTGGTTCCGCTCAAGGCCGCCGATCACCCCATCGGAACCATTACTTTTATCTTTGCCGAGTCTGGTCGGCATTTTAACGAGGCCGACCTCTCGCTGGCAGAAGAAATCGGTCGGCGCGCAAGCATGGCTATCGATCATGCCCTCCTGTACAGGGAATCGCAGCGGGCCAGAGAGCAGTTGATGACCTATATCACTGAACATAAAGAGGTGGAGCGGCGCAAAGACGAATTTATGAGTGTGGTCAGCCATGAACTCAAAACGCCTGTCACCACCATCAAAGGCTTCGCGCAGCTTTTGCAGCGCCGCCTCAAACACTACGACGACTCAGATGTACAGCTTTTTCTCTCGCGTATGGACTCGCAGCTCAACCGCCTGACGCGGCTGATCAACGACCTGCTCGAAATATCGAGGATACAGGTAGGTCGGCTCAAATACCGCGTCGAAACGTTTGACCTGCGCGAGGTGATAGAGAGCGCCGTGGAGCAGATCCAGGCAACAACGACTACGCACCGGATCTCTATCGAAGATGTGACAGGGACCCCTGCTCTCGTCTCCGGCGACTTCGAGCGCCTGGGGCATACCTTCACCAATCTGCTGATGAACGCCATTAAATACTCTCCCCACGCTGACAGCGTCGTCGTCCGCGTGAGTGTGGACGAACTGGAGCGGGAGGTGATCGCCAGCGTGCAGGACTTCGGCATTGGCATCGCGGAGAGCGACCTTGAGAAAATCTTCGAGCGCTTCTACCAGGTGAGCTACCCGCAGGAAAGGCCCTTCTCCGGCCTCGGCATCGGTCTTTACCTTTCTCACGAGATTATCACTCGCCACAATGGCCGCATCTGGGTGGAAAGCCAGAAGGAACGCGGTTCAACCTTCTACGTCGCTTTGCCTCTTGCAGCGTAATAAACCTCATGGACTTTCCGTTTCGGATATAATTGGAAAGAATGTCCTTACAGAGCAACCAGATACCTGAAACGGGGGAAAGAAGCGATGGGGATCTTGTTGACGACGACCAGGTTATGGCATTGGCGCCGGATTCGCGTTCCAGGCCAGCCTCGGCATTCCCACCTTCGCCTGCACTCCCGACCTCTTCCCCGACCTCATGGCAACCGCCATCCTGCACCAGGAGATCACGATGTGGGCCGCGCGAAATGGTATCACAGTTGCGAGAGGAGAATAATTCACGCGAAACGCTGGAAGATAGGAACGTTGAACACGTAGGTGAGCAGTTCAATCAGACTGTGAGCGGTGATGATGAGCAGGGCGATGGTGGCGATGCAGATGTGGAGCTTGCGCCAGGTGCGGATGATGAAGCGGGCGCGCTGCTGGCGGCGCAGAGAGTGGACGAGTTGGGCGCGCTGAGAGAGGGTGTCGTGGGCGCGGCGAAAATCGGCCTGTTCCTGCGGGTAGAGCCGGGGCATGGAGCCGGAGAGCACGTGGGGGTGGTCGAGCGCCTGCACGCAGTAGTTTTTGAATGGCTCGGATTTGCCCGCGCAGAGCCGTTCCACGGTGTATTCCAGTTCCAGGATGCGCTCCTCCAGCGCCTGCATGATGCCTGTCCCGTTGCGGCTGGCGTCCTGGGCGATGGCGCGCGCCTGCCACATATCGAGCAGGCGACCAATGACACCACTGATGACCAGCGCGAAGAGGGAGACCAGGGCGCTGAAGCCAAAGCCTTCTTCACTGAAGCAACCGAGGTTCTGGCAGAAGTTGTTGAGGATATGGATGTAATTGGAGTGCAGCAGAGCGATCAGGATGGCGACAATGCCGAGCCAGGTGTGCATCCAGAGCCAGTTCTGCGCCTTGCCGGGCAGCCCGCGCATAAAACGGCGGCGCAGCGAGTAGGCGGCGGTGAAAAGCACCAGCACAAAAGCGATGATACCGAAGAAACGCAGGGGATCATAAAACGGCCCTGGATACTGCTGCGTCCTGATGGCCTGCTCATAGACCACGAAGATACTCCCATAGAGCAGCAAGCTGACCGCCAGCCACAACCACCACGCCTTCGAGGCTGGCACTTTCCAGAGTCGGGGGGTGGGTTGTTGCCTGGTCGGTATGCGAGATTGAGCCTGTTTTGTTGTGAGAGACATTGTAACTCCCTACATAGTTCTGCGTTGCAATATTTCCTCGGTTGAGCCGAAGAAGGTGGTGGGTTGGACGCGCATAGCTGCTCCCATGGGACAGGCCTGGACGCAGGCTTGATTATCATAGCCCGCGCAGAGGTCGCATTTGATGGCGATCTTCTTACGCATCTCGGCAAGGCCGTCGTGCGGTGTATGAGGGTCATGCGGGCGCATGGCTGAGGCGGGAGTTACCGGCAATACTCTACGCCCGCGTTCCTTGCCTGATCCCTCACGGAAAAAGCGCGTGATTCTCTGGAAAAGGACATCCTCTTGCTCCTCCTCGCCGCGAACCGAACCATCATCGAGTGGGACGATGGAGATGTTATCGTAGGGGCAGCGTTCGGCACAGATGCCGCAGCCGATGCAGCTTTCCGTGATGTAGACCTCCCCGCCCGGCATGCGGGCGATACCGGCGCGACTACAGAGCATGCAGACGGGATCCTGGCACTGGCGGCAGGCGGTGGCGATGCTGATGTTGCCCACGACCATGCCCTTGCGATTCATACGTGAGTGTCCGTGGCGGCGGGCGCAGGCTTCTTCACACTCATTGCAATGGATACACTTGTCAAGGTCGATCACCAGCACCTCGGTACCTTCCACCACGCCGTCGCCGACGAGGGCATGCAGACTATGCAGCCCGGCCGGCATCTCCTCGTTTTCGACCGGCAGGCCCGGCGTACCCGTGACAAGGGCGCTTTCGTGGTACTCACGCAGGCGTTCCTGGAAGCGCAGGCCCACTTCCGGGTAGTGGGCGAAGAAGGCGACGAGCGCCTGGCGCGGAATTTCCGCCACGCGGGTGCGGGTGATGGCCGTGACGGTAACAGCACGCCGGTCGCCGAGCATATCCAGGCCGCCCGCGAAGTAATCGCCGTGCTGGCGGTAGGCAATGATGCGTTCATCGCCGCGATTATGTCCTGTGCCAGCCAGAGTGCGGCGCGCCACTTTCACGAAGCCTTCTAAGATAATGTGCAGTGTCTCGCGCATTGGCTGCCCTCGTCCATCTTCGCTGAAGAGGCGCTCGTCACGGCTATAGTGGCGCACCTGCACCTGAGCGGCAATGGCGCGGATAGCGGCATCGGCCACGCCGGAGAACAGGGCCATCCGTTTGAGAATTGACTCGATGGAGCGCGTGTCGTCCAGCATGGAGAAGAATGTGCGTAGAGAAGGTATGATCTCCATCAGGCGCTGCATCACCTGCTCCGGCACCTCCAGCACGACGGCGTTTGTCTGTGTGCGCGCCGTCTCGTGCCGCTGCTGGCCTGTCAGCATGCCATGCTCGCCTGTATACTCCCCACGCTGCGCGACGGCTACGGGCAGGTCGCGGCCAGCAAATCCGGTCGAGGAAAGTTCGACGCGACCTTCGAGGATGATGTAGAGTTCGCGCCCGAATTCGCCCTCGCGCATAATGGTTGTGCCGGGAACAAGGGTGTGCAACTTCGAGTTGGCGACGAGGTGCAGCAGGTAGTTATCCGGCACGAGTTGCTGCTCGCGAAACATCGGTTGCTCGCGCAGACGGCTGAGCAGCAGCGGGATGTTCCAGCCTTGCGGCAGATAGCCGAGAATGCGGTTCAGATCAACCTGCCCGTTCCAGGAGATGCCCAGGCGCTGCTTCAGCGAAAGCATGAGCAGGTCGCGATGATTATCGACCGGGCAGACAGGGACGCAGGAGCCGCACATCACACACTCTTCGGTGAAGAGCGCCACGGGCTGTGAAATCTCGTCTGAGACGGTGGCGCGGTTCAGATCCGCTATGGTGATCGAGGTAGAGAGCGGCACAGGACAGGCATGCATGCAGCGATCGCAGCCGATACACATATCGATCTCGAACCGTATCTCCTCCTCGGTCAACGGCTTCACATCGGGACGGTGCTCAATGCCCACTACCAGGGGCGCTTTCACAGGAATTTGCATGTGTGCGACACCTACTTACCTTTACAACTGAACTTTTCTCTCTACTCCGACAACGCTCCGACCCTACAGTTTTAACTTCCGCGCGCAGCCTGCGCAGAAGCGGGCCGAGCGCGTATTGAGCGTGCCGCAGTGGGGACAGGCCAGCAGGGACTCTACCGGAATAGTTTCGGCAGGAAGTGGCAATTTCCCCTGCCTTGCCTCCCTTGTTTCCTCAGGAATCTCGGTCCCTGACTGGAGATCGATGAAGTAGCCTTGAATGCTGCCGAAGCTGACGCGATCTCCGTGCGAGAGGCGGTAGGGTTCGTCGATACGCGCGGAGTTGACCACCACGCCGTTGCTGCTCTGCAGGTCGTGGACGTAAAAGCCGTCGGGGCCGGAGAAGATTTCCGCGTGCGTTCGTGAGATGGTGATGTCTGCCAGCACGATATCGCAACTGCGCTCGCGCCCCAACACCAGGTGCTGTTTTTCCCGCAAGGGATACACTTGCGGCCTGCCCTGCGCCACGATGACCAGCGCGGGCGAGCCGTAGAGCGCGGCAACGGCGGCGGGTGCCAGTGGAGTGACCGCGCCAGGGAGCAGAAGCGAACCGTCCTTCTGAAGAACAGGCTGCCCCAGTATAGGAGCGGGCTGCGCGGATAGATGCGCAGAGAGTGCAGGCATCGCACCTGTCTCCATCTCCTCCGCTGTTGCAATGCCTGGCTGCGAGATGGGATTGGAAATACTGGCGCTGGTGGTGCGCACCTTGAAGATGAACTCGATCAGTTTCCCAAAGCGCACCAGGTCGTTTTGCGCAAGCGCAACAGTTCTTTCCGCTTCGAGGCGTGCGTCGTTCACATAGGTACCGTTGGTGCTGCCGAGGTCGCGCAGGATGTACTGGCCGTTGGCGTAGCTGATCTCGGCATGGCGGCGCGAAACGGAGGCGTGGTCAATGTAGAGCGCGACGCCCGGCTGCCGTCCGATGGTGATGACGCGAGTCTGGCTGAGCCGCTTTTCTGGCAGCGTTGCCAGCCCCGCGCCGCTTTGCGTGCTGCTCACCGGCACCAGTACGGCTTCGGTGCGCAGTTTGCGCTGTGTGACGGCAACCGCCTTCAGCCCGATTGTCTCAGGACGAATAAATTGTGTCTCTCCCTGTTTGTACGCGGCCTGCCTGACAGCGGCATCACCGGCCCGGCGCACATTGAGCAGAGGTGGCGGCACATGCTGCCGGTCAAGCCAGGCACTCAGTTGAAAATCATCGTCGAAAAGCTGCCCGGCGACGGGCGCGAGGTTGACGCCGTGATCGATGGCGCGCTTGAAGGCCAGCGCGTCTTTACGGTTGCCCAGCGCGAGGTAGCCCACTGCCACACCGTTTTTGAGAATCACCTTGCGATAGCTGCGCGGCTGCGGCTCCGCCACAATCTCCTGAAAGCCAGCCAGCGCGCCGTCTTTTGGCATCTGTGTCACTCCGACAGAGGCGAAGTCGAGGCCGTACAGGAAGGTAGCGTTATAAAAATGGGCGGGTGAAAAGTGCTGTTCACTGTCCAGCAGGCCGAGCATGCTGTAGGCGGCGGCGCGGGCCTGCTGGATGGCCGGGTACCACTGGCCCAGCACGCGCGCGCGACCGCTTGCCGGATCGCGCACCTCCAGCACGTCTCCGGCGGCATACACATCCGGCGCGCTGGTACGCATCGCTTCGTCCACCTGCACGCCGCGCGCGCAGGCGATGCCGCTCTGCCGGATAAAATCAATCAACGGGTCAATACCGATGGCGATCAGTACCATCTCGCAAGGGATAGGCTCGCCCCGGCTGGTCACGACGCCGCAAACCTGCCCATCTTTGCCCGTGATTTCGACAATCTCCTCCTCCAGACGCACATCCACACCGTCGCGCCGCTCCTGCTGCAACACGAGGTCGGAAGCAACGGGGTCGAGTATCTCCGACCAGAGGGTGCGGCGGCGCAGCAGGTGCGTCACCTCGTAGCCCCGGTGGCGCAGCGTTTCAATGCTTTCCAGCGCCAGCGTCCCGCTTCCGCTCACCACCACGCGCCGTACCACGCTCAAACGCCTCAGCACCGCCTGGTAATCGGCGACCGTGCGCAGCGTTGTCACGCCCGTGAGCTGCACTCCCGGACAGTTCAGGCAGCTTGCCCGCGCCCCGTTCGCCAGCAGCAGCTTGCCATAACCAATGTGCCGCCCGCTCTGAAGCTGAAGCACGTGCTGCTCTGTCCGGATACCTACCACGCGCTCTGGTAGGAAACGCACGCGAGCATCCTGGTAAAAGCTGGAGGGACGCGCCCACAACCGGTCCTCGCGCACGCGCCCGGCCAGGTAATCCTTCAACGCGGGCCGGTAATATACAGGAAATGGATCATCGGCAATTACCGTAATATGAGCCACCGCGTCCTCTGCCCGCAAGATTTCAGCGGCAGTCACTCCAGCAATCCCATTGCCGACGATCACATAGGTCGGGACGCGCTCAGAACCGGGGCCGGGCGCGACAGCAGACATGTTTCTCCCTCCACATAGGCAATAGTCCTTACTTCCTTCATCGAAGTATATCACTCTGTCTTGTTGAGGAAGTTGAAAACATGACTCTTTTCCTACCACTTCTACCACCGTCGACCACCCCGTCCCCAGGCCTGCTACAAGGGCAGGTCTGGGGACGGGGTGGTCGGTTTGGGGACGAGGTAGAGATGGCATTAGATGAACAAAAATGGGTAATTTTGCGCATATACGGATGGGGGGAAATGGCTATGCTTGCAACAAGGCAAACGCAGGAGCGCCAATCGGCACCAGTAGGCGCTCCTGCGTTGAGGTCAATTCAATGTACCCTGCTTTATGACAGGTGAAGGGAGTAGCATCGATGCGCATACTCATTCCACATGGCAGAATGCGCCGTGTCATCTACGCGAGCGTGTTGCTGGTGGCAATACTGACCGCCACCGCTGCCTTTGTGCGCCCGGTAGTGACGGGAGCCACGGAAACCAGTCCCACCATGGGACGACAACTTCGTAATCAGGATTTTCAGACGCACACCTTGCAGCAATTGATTGCTTCGCACCAGTTGGCTTCGACAGTGCAGGTGCTGGATTCACAACCACCCACGACCATCATCCAGTTTCCTCTCTTTCCCAGTGGCGTTAAGCAGGCCTTCCCCAAAGCCACTGGCGTTGTGACGGTTGTCGAGGGCAACCCTGAAGTGAGTCTTTTCGATACGGTGACGGTGGACGTTGCCAACATGCCACCCGATACCACGTTCACCATCTTCTTTATTGAGCACGCCACAAAGCCCTTTGGCAACGCGGAGTATGTATCCGATCTGCACACGCGTGATGATGGCTCCGGCGATGTAACATTCCAGACCATCACGCTGGTTGCCTTTGCCATGAACTCTGACAATCCTGGCACCTCGACCGATCAGAGCGGGTTGGCCTCCGGCATCCAGTTGGAGCACCTGGGCATGTGGTTCTCCTCGCTGCAAGATGCGCAAAAGGCGCTCAACGATAACACACTCAAAGGCACACCGTTTGACGGCGGCAATCCCCCTCTACACGCGGGGCCACAGGCATTGACCGATGGGCAAACGGCACCGGTGTTCTAGCTACATCTGTACCAGGTCAAAGGGGGTTTTCACATGTCATTCGTGCATACGCTGCGCCGCGTCGTGCTGAGCGGCTCTTTGCTGCTGGCGCTGTTGTTCCTCGCCAGCCTGTCGGCAAGCGCCGCAGCAGTCCACCCGGCACCAGCAGCCGGTTTCTCTATCCATCACAGCAGTGGCACAACTGTCGCACCGCTTAATCCTGAAGCCGCGCAATTGCAAAGGATGGTGCGCGATGGCAGGCTGGCACCGACTGTCCACGTCCTGAGTTCGCTGCCGCCTACGACCATCATCCAGTTCCCGTTGGTGCCAAGCGGCATCAAAGCGGCCTTTCCCAACGCGACAGGTCTGGTAACGATAGTACGCGGCAACCGCGATAACAGCGTCTTTGACACGGTAACCGTGGATGTGCAGCACATGCCACCCAATATCACCTTCACCATCTTCCTGATCGAACTGGCAAACAGGCCTTTTGGCAATGTCGAATATATGGCCGACCTCACTACTCGCGGCGATGGCAGCGGCGAGACGGTATTCGAGGCTATCACCCTGGTGGCCTTCGCGATGGACGCGCGCAATCCCGGCACCTCACAGGATAACCAGGAAGGTCTGACTTCGGGCATCAACCTTGAGCATCTGGGCATGTGGTTCTCCTCGCTGCAAGATGCGCAGAGGGTGCTCAACAACAATACGCTCACCGGCACCATCTTCGATGGCGGCAATCCCCCTCTACACGCGGGACCGCAGGCCATGACCGACGGGCAAACGGCACCGGTGTTTTAGGAGGTATCAACATGAAGAGTACAGGACTCCATTACCCTACGAAGCGAGCTGACATGGGCCATCCTCATATCGTCCTCACTCTGCTCGTTATCCTGCTGCTGGGCTGGCTGGTCAGCGCCTGCGATAGTGGCGGTACGAGCAACGCGACGAGTAATGCCAGCAATAATGGAACCGCTGCAACGGGCGGAAGCCAGCTCAGCTTCCCAACAACAAAGCCGACGTTGCGCACACCAACCTTCAGTTCGGAGCAGGTCGCGCCTACAGTCAAAGTGCTGGCTTCGGTTGCGCCTACGCTGATCGTGCAGTTCCCTCTTGTCCCGGCCAGCAGCATCAAATCGCTCTTCCCCAATGCAACCGCGACCGTGACGGTCATGCAGGGCAATCCGGAGATCAGCGTTTTCGACACGGTGATCGTGACGGTGCAACATATGCCTCCCAACGTCAAGTACACCGTCTTCTTCACCGAGCTTTCCGCCAAACCTTTCGGTCATGCAGAGTATGTCGGCGACGTGATTACGCGCGGTGACGGCACCGGCGAATCCACCTTCCACCTGATCGCCTTCGTGGCTTTCGCCGCGGACAATCGCGGCCCCACCACCTCGGCAGATCAATCCGGCACGGCCTCCGGCATCCAGCTAGAGCACGTTGGCATGTGGTTCGACGGCGTGAAAAGCGCCCGCCAGGTGCTCAACAATCCATCTATCCCCGGTACCCCCTTCGATGGCGGCAATCCTCCGCTCCATGCTGGACCGCAGGTCATGACGGATGGGCAGACATTGCCGGTCATCTAGGGGCTTTATTGCTTGCTTTTCTTTAAACAGGTCTGCGAGCTGGCTGCATGCGCATGCAGCCAGCTCGCATTTGCCACATTATCCGCGTACTTAACGACTTCCTGCTCAGGCTGCGGAAAAGGTTTGTTTCGGCGATCCAGTAGAGAGATGCGGGCCATTTCAAAGGGGAGCGCCTGCATTTTCCTGGCCTATAACTGTTGTCTTCCATAGAACTTATGTCGCCTGCCAGACCTGCATCGTACCGCCATGGGTGCCGGAGACGATACACTTCCCATCGGGCGACCAGGCGAGAGATATCACTGCCTGGCCATCTCGACTATAGACAAAGAAATCGCTGCCCTCTGGCGCATTCCAGATACGCACGCTCATGTCCGCGCCTGCTGAGGCGATACGCATATCCGTAGGAGACCAGGCTGCTGTCAGTACCGCCCCGCTGTGGCCTTTATAAACGGTGATCGTCTCACCGGTCAGCGCCTTCCAGACGCGCACCGTCCTGTCAGCGCTGCCGGAAGCAACATAATAGCCGTAGTTCCATGGCGACCACGTTACAGTATGAACCTCACCGGTGTGTTTTTTGTATATTATAAGGGTATCGCTCACCTGCAAAGGTTTCCAGATATGCACTTCGCCCTTTGCGTCGCCTGAAGCGATGGAGCTGCCATCAGGTGACCATGCTACTGTGTTGACCGCTGCATGGTGGCCGCGATAGGTGTGAAGCAGCGTACCGGTCAAGGCATCCCAGACCTGAACCGTTCCATCGTTGTTAGCTGAAGCAATATATTTGCTATCTGACGACCATGTTATGGCATTGACCTCTCCGTCGCTCACATATACCATATGCAAACTTGAGGAGAAGTCAGGTGCTTTCCATATCTGCACCGCTACGCCTGCCGTGGCAATGTAGTTGCCATCAGGCGACCATGCCATAGCTAGAAGAGCACCACTGCCTGTATCACTATTCGCGACTGGCACCCCGCTCTCTGTGCGAAATACTCGCGCTATCTGGCTATCGTCACTCATGGCGATATAATTGCCATCAGGCGACCACGTCACGGAGGTGACAGCCCCGATAGGATCATGATACGTAAAGTACGTATAGCCGATAGGGCCGTAGCCGAAGGTGGGTGAGGGTGCAGGAGCGCTGATGATTTCAGGTTCAGGATGCTGTTCCAACCCTCCCAGCAGTTGCATCAGACCTCCAGTGACAGCAATTGTCAGCAAGGCCCCGGCCCCCATACGCACAAAGCGTCTGCGCGTCTGCCCTCGCTTCTGAGAGGCGTTGGACGCATACATGCCCATTTGCATCTGAGCCTGCTGTCCCCCCTGCCCGCCAGCATTGCCACTTGCGGAGGGAGGCACATAAGGCTGGATGAAGCTGCTTTGAGAGGGCCTGGCGCTGGGATAGAGCACCCGCAGGCGCTCCTGAAGCAATTGGGTGGCGATCTCCTGCAACTGGCGTTTGACTTCCCGGGCGCTGGCGGGGCGCTTGCTGACATCCAGCTCAACCAATTGGGCAAGGAGGTGTTGCAAAGAAACGACGGCTGGTTGGCTAGAGAGGGAGAGAGGGGCAAAGGCAAAAGGACTGTTGGCAGGGTCATCGCCGGTCAGCAGGAAATGCAGAGTAGCACCCAGGCTGTAGAGATCGGAACGCGGGGTGGTCTGCGCTTTCCCATACTGTTCGGGGGCGGCATAGCCCGGCGAGCCAAAGGCAATGGTATCCTTGAGTTGGCCGGGCTTGAAGAGACGGGCGATGCCGAAATCGATGAGGTAGAGATGCCCGCTGTGCGTGCGCATGATGTTGGCGGGCTTGAGGTCACGGAAAATAATAGGTGGCTGGCGCGTGTGCAGGTAGTCGAGCACATCGGCCAGTTGGATGCCCATATCCAGCACCACCTCTACCGGCAGTCGTGCTGGCGGCACCGTCTGCACGTAGCTTTCCAGCGTCTGGCCTTCGATGAATTGCATGAGGAGATACCAGTGTTCGGGGTCGGTGAAGTGGTCGTAGACGCGGGGCAGATGGGGATGGCGCAGGCCGGGCAGCAGCGAGACCTCGCGGTTGAAGGCATCGGTGGCCTCGATCATCTCCTGCGGCGACAGGCCGAGCAGGCGGATTTCTTTGAGCGCTACCCTGCGGTTGGCAGTCTGTGTGTCCTGGGCGAGGTAGACGGCTCCGAAGCCGCCGGTTCCCACCTGCCGCACGACGCGATAGCGCTCCTTCACTATGCGTTCGCCGTCTGCTGAACTGGTCGTGTCGGCTGTGGGCGGAGCAGACAACATCTGCCCACACGCAAAGCAGGTCACAGCTCGCGGCTGATTCGCGGCTCCACAATTTGCGCAAAAGAGGAGGGGTGTACTCATCTCTTTTCCTTAGAAATCGAAATACAACATATCTCTCTTATTATACAGTACGCCCCGGCTAGAAATGAATGTCACAAGACCTGTTTATTTTACGCGCCAGATTTGCACGGTATGATCGACGCCGCCCGATGCTATGCGCGTGCCATCGGGTGAAGCGGGGGACCACGCGGCGGCGATTATGTACCCGGTATGGCCCTGGTAGGTCGTGATGGGGCTGCGAGAGATGACATCCCAGACCTGCAGCGTTTTATCGTTGCTGCCAAAGACGATGCGCCTGCTGTCGGGTGACCAGGAGACGCAATTGATGGCGGCGTTGCGATTGCGGTAGATGAAGCTGCGTTTGCCCGTCAAGGAGTCCCAGACCTGCACTGTCTTGTCGTTACTGACCGAGGCGATACGCCTGCCATCCGGCGACCAGGAGATGTTGCCGACGCGGGCGCCGTGGCCGGTATAGGTAAACTGCCCGCGCGAGGAGGAGAGCAGATAAGAGAGGAAACTGGTCTTATGCTCTTTCCACGGCTCCCAGACCTGTACCTTCTTATCGGTAGCGCCGGAGGCGATGCGCCTGCCGTCGGGCGACCACGCCAGCGTGTTGACTCTATCCGTGTGAGTATCAAACGTAGTGAGAGCGCGCCCGGAATGGGTATTCCAGACCTGTACCGTCCTGTCAGCGCTGCCCGAAGCGAGATGCTGTCCATCGGGCGACCATGCCACGGCAGTCACGTGGGCCACGTGGCTGCGATAGGTAAACAGCAGGGTGCCGCTTGTGACATTCCAGACCTGCACGCTATAGTCATCGCTGGCGGAGGCGATTTTGCTGCCGTCGGGCGACCACGCCAGGGCGTTGACATGCGCCGCGTGGCCCTTGTAGGTGAAGATCTCTTTCCCGCTTGCGGCATCCCAGACGCGCACCGTCTTATCGAAACTGGCGGATGCTACACGCCTTCCGTCCGGCGACCACGCGATGGCAGTGACGCGGCTGCTGTGACCGTTACAGATAAAGAGCGTGTTCGGCTGCGGCTGCGGAGCCACGGAACGCCGTGTTGAGGCCGCTTTCCTGTAACCTGGTGGAATGGCGCTTCCTGTACCACTGCCGGTTGCTAGCGCACTTGTGCTGCCGACGAGTGCTCCCTGCTTGAGCTGGAGAGCGATCTCTTGCAGCGCCTGCCGCACGCTGGCGGCGCTGGCCGGTCGCTTGCTGGCATCCATTTCCACCATCTGCATGATGAGCGTTTCGAGCCGGGAGAGCGCGGGAGCGGGCAGAGTGAGGCGGCGCTGGCGCAGGGGCGCGAAGTGGAAAGGCGAAAGCGAAGGGTCGTCTCCCGTGAGCATCTGGTGCAGGGTGGCCCCCAGGCCGTAGAGGTCGGCACGCGGCGTGGTCTGCGCTTTGCCATACTGTTCGGGCGCGGCATAGCCGGAGGAGCCGAGCGCGGCGGTATCCTTCGTCTGACCGGGCTTGAAGTGGCGGGCGATACCGAAGTCGATCAGGTAGATATGCCCGTTGGCGGTCAGCATAATGTTGGCGGGCTTGAGGTCGCGGAAGATGATGGGCGGCTGGCGTGTGTGCAGGTAGTCCAGCACGGAACAGGCTTGAATGGCGATGTGCAGCGCCTGCTCCGGTGGCAGCTTCCCGTCTTTTGCCTGTTCCAGCAGCGTTTCCAGCGTCTCGCCATCGATGAAATCCATGACGAGATACCAGCGCCCGCCATCGTAGAACTGGTCGTAGATGCTGGGCAGGTTGGGGTGTTTCAGGCCCGCCAGCAGCAGGGCCTCCTGCTTAAAGGCCCGCGTGGCCTCGGCCAGCTCCTGCGGGCTGAGGCTGCTCTGACTCATCTCCTTGACAGCCACGGGTCGATTGCCGAAATACGTATCCTCCGCCTGGTAGACGGCCCCGAAACCGCCCTTGCCCACCTGAGCCACGACACGATAGCGCCGGTTGAGCATATGGTGGCGCACCAGCAGGCCCGTGAGCGTGCGGCTGATCGAGAACGCCTGCAAGCGCCGCCCGCAGGACGAGCAAAAGGTGGCCTGAGGTCGATTGGCCGCTCCACATGAATCACAAAACACGTTCTTTCCCTGCTCATTTCTCATCAATAAACAGCGTATGCCCGTGTTTGTATAGTAGTACATTTGACCCAATGTGTCAAACGACCTGAGAAAATGGGGTCACTATTTCAGGTTGCCGAGCAGGGAGCGAGCGATGACGATGCGTTGAATCTGGTTGGTCCCTTCAAAGATCTGGGCCACTTTGACATCGCGCATGTAGCGTTCCACCGGGTAGTCGCGCACGTAGCCCGCGCCTCCGAGCACCTGAACAGCGTTCGTGGTGACCTCCATAGCCGTGTCGGTGGCAAAGCATTTTGCCATCGCGGCATTCATTCCGGCACTCTGGCCCTTATCGAGCTTGCTGGCCGCCTCATAGACGAGCAGGCGCGAAGCCTCGATCTTCATTGCCATATCGGCCAGCATAAACTGGATGGCCTGGAAGGTGCTGATGGGATGACCGAACTGCTGGCGCTCGCGGGCATAATCGCGGGCAGTCTCAAAGGCCGCCTGCGCCACGCCCACTGCGACCGCGCCGATATTCACGCGCCCGCTGTCCAGCGATGAGAGGGCGATTTTGAAGCCCTGGCCCTCCTCGCCGATGCGGTTGGCGGCGGGAATAACGCAATTGTCGAAGATCAGTTCTCGCGTGGGCGAAGAATGCAACCCCATCTTGCGCTCCGTCTTGCCAAACGAGAAGCCGGGTGTCTCCTTCTCGACCACGAAGCTGCTGATGCCTGCCGAGCCGGTACCCTGCTGCGTGCGCGCCGTCAACAGGTAGATATCGGCCTCGCCGCCGTTCGTTACCCACATCTTGGTGCCGTTGATGACATAGGTATCGTCCCTCCGTTCGGCCCGGCACTGCAAGCTGGCCGCATCCGAGCCAGCTTGGGCCTCGCTCAGCGAGAACGCGGCCAGCCATTTGCCTGCCGCCAGTTTACTCACCCAGCGCGCGCGCTGTTGCTCGTTGCCAAAGCGCGCCAGGGAGCCGGTGACCATGTTATGGACGGAGAGGCCCACAGCAGTCGCCATATCGCCCTGCGCCAGTTCCTCGTAGACCAGCGCGCCTGTGAGGCGGCTGAGCGCGCTACCTCCATACTCTTCGGGTGTCGTCATGCCCATCAGGCCAAGCTCGCCCATCTGCTCAAACACCTCGCGCGGAAAATGATGCTGCTCGTCCCACGCCTCCGCGTGCGGCGTAATCTCCTGCTTCGTGAAGCGACGTACCATGTCGCGAATCTCTGATTGCTCCTCATTGAGATCAAAATCCACGCTCGTTTGCTCCTCTTCTGCTAGATTATTATTCATCTACAGGTTGCCATTAATAGTGTTAGCATATCTGAGAAGAGAAGCGCAAGGTGCAGTGATGAGGTGAGAGCAATAAGGGTAGGTTGCGGCCTACCCTTATTGCTCTCACCTCATCACTACGTCTACCGCTGTCTGGTACTACGCAGGAATCTGTGACAGTGGGCCAGCATTGGCCGGGAAGTTGCTGGTGTTGAGCACCTGGATGCCCGCGTTTTGCTCGCCGTTGAAGGGGGTGACGATAGGGCTGGTCGCGCCTGGTTCGCAGCCGCGTTTGAACGGAACCTTCGGGTTGTTGAACCAGAGACCGAGGTGGTACTGGTGCGTGGGGGAGAAGGTGGTAGTGCCACCGGGTGAGACCGAGAAGGTTTCTACATTGAAAATGCCCTTCACCGTCGCGCTGCCGGAACCACTTGAATTAGTCTGAACGTCGCTCTGGTACCAGGAAACGCCAAAGGGGGCAGCAGGAGTCTGGATGACGAAGAGGTCATAGCCCGTGCTGGGAGCCAGACCGGATACACTCACCTTCATCGTGTCATTCAGCGAACCGGTGGTGACTGTCACCGAAGCGGTAGCATGGGGCAGGCAGGCCGAGATGTTGGACGATGAGGGCACCATGCTAAAGGTAAAGGTGCTGCTGGCCGCGTTTGCATGCGCTACAGTAGCCTGTTGGCGAGCGGTACGCAGAGGGTTTGCGAAGGCGGCTGGGCCGAAGGCGCTCATCAAAGCCAGCGCAACCAGAGCGAGTACTCCGAGCGAGAGGACTTTCCACCGGCGAGTCGAAAACGATGTCATAAGTCTTCTTTCCTTTCCTGTGTATATATCTTTACTTTTACGCTGCCCGCTACGCTGCACCTGTACCGTATCGATTGCCCTTACAGGCAGCGCGAGCTCTCGTCAAAGCTCTTGAAAGAAGTTTATCGGCAAACCGGGCTGTTTTTATGCGCAAGATTACCCATATTTTGAAAGTAGAGAATATTACGGTATAAACGATGACTATTCTGGTGTATAATCGAGGCAACGGCAACCAGGATGAGAAAGGAGACAATGTGGCATGAAACACCAGACGTTTAGCGTACCCGAACGCTTTCTGGCCTTCCTGGTCGGTTTATTCAATCTTGTTGTGGGGCTGGCATTTTTCTTTCTACCAGAACTCCAGCTTCTTACCCCGATATGGCCTACCACAATTTCTCCCGTGCTCGACCGTTTCATTGGAGCAATCATCCTGGGTAACAGCGCCGGGGCATTTTTTCTCGTCTTCCAGCGTGAGTGGGCGAGTGTGCGGGCACTGGCGCTTGTTGCCATCGTCTATGGGACGCTCGTCGCGCTGGCCCTGCTCTATCACCTGCTCTGGCTGCACGCGAATCCCGTCTTCTGGCTCTATTTCCTGTTTGATGCGCCTTTTCTCATAGTCTACTACCTGCTTTTCGTCTACCACGATATCGCACCTGCGATAAAACGGCGCAGCCAGCGTAATATCTATGTAAAGAGTTCAAATACACATGGATAGGGCAGAAATTGCATGCAGGCACCATTTGCCGATCCGCTTACGGGATTAGAGCCTCAACACGGCGCGTTGCCCCTGGTGGGACGCGAGGCGGAAATAGCGCTCCTGCGCAGTATACTGGTCGCCGTCGCTTCCGATCTGCCGGTAGGAGCGCGTGCTCTGACGATCAGTGGTGAGGTGGGTAGCGGTAAAACGCGCCTGCTGGCTGAGATGTGCGCGGCAGCCCGCGAGGGCGGCTTTCGCGTTCTGGAAGGACGCGCCTACGAGCCGGGAAATCGCTTCCCCTATTTTCCCTTCATCGAGGCGCTGCGTCCTCTTCTGCGTGGGACTCCTCGCGCTCGCCTGCGCAGCTATCTCGGCCTCGGTGAGCGGGCGCAGGGCGAGGCGAACGGGCAGAGCAACGAGAGTGGCAATATAGAGACCGCTGCTCCGATCATTCCACTGAGCGGCACTCCCCTGGTGGCGGCGCTGGCTTCACTGTTCCCCGAGCTGCCCGGCTCTCTGCGCGTGACAATCCCGGCTGAGATTCTTGCGCCCGATCAGGAAAAGTTTCGCTTGATGGATGCTGTGGCGACATTACTCGAAAACGTGGCGCAGGAACAACCTGTCCTGCTTTATATTGATAACCTGCAGTGGGCCGACGGCGCGAGCCTGGAGTTGATGCTGTACCTCACGGTACGCCTGCACAGAAGCCGTGTCGCGCTGGTTGGAGCAACGCGCCCACCGCAGGGACGCGGACAACAAGTCGACGGTGAGGCAGGCACAGACGAGAATACAAATGGAGTGACCCTGAAAGCTGTGCAGGGAGCGAGCAGGGCGCTGGGTGAGCTGGCGCGCCAAGGCCTGCTGCTGATTCTGCCGCTCGGCCCGCTCTCTACAGAAGCCGCGACACAACATTTGCATCACTTGCTGCCCGGTACGCTGGCCGATGGCCTGGTTGAACCCCTGCTCGCTCGTGCTGGCGGCAACCCCTTTTTCCTCGAAGAACTGGTGCGCATGCTCACACTCAAGCGACAACTGGTACAGGACAGGGGAACATGGTATGCCAGAGGCAACAGCATGGACGAGCAAGCACTGCCGGAGAGCATCACGCTGGCAGTCGGGCAGCGGTTGCAAAGCCTGAGCGAAGCTTGCAGGAATCTGCTGCGTATCGCTTCCCTCTTTGGCCGTACTTTTCCTCTCAACGCTCTCATCGTAGTCTCTGGAGAGAGTGAGGAAGCGGTGATGCCGCTCATCGATGAAGCGGGGCAGGCGGCGTTGATCGCCCCCAGCCCTGTTTCGACGTATGGCAGGGACGAAGGCAAAGATGAATTTGCAGAAAAGAGCGTTCTGCCCGCTGAAGCAGGTCTAACGCTCTACATGTTTCGCCAGGGTATTGTACAGGAGGTATTGAGCGCCGGAGTGCCACCATTGCGCAGGCGCACATTGCACGCAGCTATCGGAAAGGCGCTGGAAGCTACTTATAGCGATGGTGCGGTCGACAGCGTATCAGGAAAAGCAGCACACGCCGCCGAACTGGCGCGGCATTATGTCCTGGGTGGCGAGCAAGGAGCAGCACTGCGTTGGAGCTTACTGGCGGGTGAAGAAGCTGCGCGCCAGCAGGCGCACCGCGAAGTTATTGGTCACTTCCAGCGCGTGCTGTCCCTGCTTGAAGCTGGAATCCATCTCCCAGACGAGGAGTTCGTACCATCGTTTGCGCAGTTGCACACCGCCATCGGTGAAAGCTGGTTTAAGCTCGGCGAGCTGGAGGAAGCTGCGGAGGCTTTTCAACAGGCTCTGCAAGGCGCGGCTCCTTCGGCTTCTTTTCACCCTTCCGCTGCTTCCCCGCTTTCCTCGCTACAACTTGCGCATACTAACCGGTTGCTCGCAGATGTCTATCGCATGCAGGGGAAATACGATCAGGCCCTGGCGCACCTGCAAGCCACGCAGAGCGCGCTTGAATTTGATTCCGAGCGGGATGATAAACCGCGAGAGACGATGAGTAATCTATCCTGGTCTAGAGGCCGCACGTTCGCAGACAGCAATGTGCTGGTACGAACATCCGCCACTGCCGTCGAACGTATCCTGTTCTTACAGGCGCGGGCTACACTCTTCATCCTGCTCAACCAGACGACAGAGGCGGAGGCGGCGCTGTGGCAGTCCCATCACCTCGCTGTTGAGATAGGGGATCGCGGCAGCCAGGCTTTCGCGCTCTATCTTGTGGGCTGGTTGCGGGGCTGGGGCGAGCACATTCACGAGGCACTGCGCCTGCAAAAGCAGTCCTATGGCCTCTACCTCAGCATCGGCGACCCTTACCGCGCCACACTATGCGAGCAAGGCTTCGGAATCATCTACCAGGCACTGGGTGAGATGGAGGAAGCGCGTCGGTACACAGAGCAGGGCATTAAACGCGCACGTCGCTACGGTGTGCGCTTTACACTGGGCTGGCTTTATCTGAACCTGGGAACCATCGCTCTGGCGCAAGGGGATTGGGCCGCTGCCGAAAATCACCTGCAAGCCGCGCAGCAGGAGGCGGTGGCGCTGAACAATACTCGTTTGCTGCCGGTCATCCTGCAAACATGGGCGGAACTGCATTTTCGCCGTGGTGACTGGCGCGAGGCGGAACAGCATTTCCAGGCCAGCATTACCGCTGCCGCCAACACGGAATGGTATCCCGGTTCGCTGGCGCTCTACGGCCACTTCCTGGCCGTCACTGGCCGTCGGGCTGCCGCACGCGCGCAGCTTGAGCGCGCCGTCAGTCATGTTGAGCCGTCAGGCTTCGCTGGCAGTTTCTACATTCCCTTCCTGGCCGAGGGCTTCCTGCACCTGGAAGATCACAGCCGCGCCGCTACCTGCATCGAGCGCGTCCGCTCCTTGCACGGTTTCATGTACTATGGCGTCTCAGTTGATCGCATTCTGGGTATCGTGGCGGCCCACAATGGTCAATGGGAGATGGCAGAGCAGGCTTTCGAGGAGGGGCTGGCCCTCTGCCAGCGCGCCCGGAACGCCCCGGAAGAGGCCATGATTCTCTACGAGCGGGCGCGCTGCACCCTCCTGCATAGTGGCAGCAGGTCGGAACGAGCGCCGGTTCAACAGGAACGCCAGCGCATCCAGCAGCTCTGCCAGCGCGCGCGAGAAATCTTCCAGAGCTACGAGATGCAGCGCGCCATTACCCTTGTGGACACACTGCAGGAGGGCATGCGTCAGCTAGAGCAGCAGGAACAGGAGCAAGAGAGTAAGGATAAGGGGCAAACGCAAGACAGGATACATCAGAAGCAGGCGTTCCGATTTGCTATCGAGGAGCTTACGCCCTCTGGCTATCACCTCGATCTCAGTCTGACGAAACGCGAATTGGAGGTACTGCGCCTCGTCGCCGAAGGCCATACCGATCGCGAAGTGGCAGACGCCCTCGTCATCAGCCCCCGCACCGTCAACCGCCATCTGAGCAACATCTTTGTGAAGCTGGATGTGCCGGGGAGAGCGGCAGCGGTGGCATATGCAATCCGGCAAGGACTGGTGTAGTCCAATATGTATGAAGGCAGGCATCATCACATGCCGCTCTTTGCCAGAAAACTTCTCAAACCACGTCAAAATTCTCCCAAAAACGCTTGACGAATCGCAAGACAGGGTGTATACTACAGGTGTTCTTAAGAAGAGAGCGCAAAAACGTGAATGCCGTTCCTCGATAGCTCAACGGTAGAGCAATCGGCTGTTAACCGATGGGTTGCAGGTTCGAATCCTGCTCGAGGAGCCAGAAACACGCCCGGGAGTGAGGCTCCCGGGTATTTTTATGGTACTCAGTTGCTTTTCATTCACAACTTTGTACATGTCCTGGGAGCATTTCCTCATATGAAGGCGCAGGCTCTCGTGTTTTTTTTGCTATGACTTTCTGGAGGAATTTCAGCTTTCACTGCTCGTGTTTAGCCCACCTTGCGACTATAGGGATGGTAGTCCTCCTGTTCGATGCCCCAGGAGACAATGTGGATAGGCCAGATGCGGATGAAGGCGGGGTCGCCGCCGGGCTGGAGTTGCTCGCCTCCTGTAGGGTGCGCTTCTGCTCGCCCGCGAATCTCGATACCGATGAGGTGGTGGGGTGGCAAGATATCATCGGCGACGAGAGAGGCGCGGCCCGTTTGCGCGACATCGTGGAATTTGCGGCTGCTGCCGAAAGTGCCGCGCACGCCACCGACATCGATAGTTCCCAGTTCAGCGTTATAGATAAAGCGCACCGGTACCACGTGCAACTCTCCCTGCCTGTTCAGTGTTGCTAAACGGCCAAGAGGGCGGCTCTGGAGATAGGCGATTTCTTTCTCAGTGAATGCTCCCTTGCTCGCTTTCGCAGGCGTGTTCGAGGCATCGGTTGCCTGTGCAGCTTCTTCCTCGCTTTCCTGCTGAACCGACTCGAATTCCAGGACATGCCCATCCGGGTCCTGCACGGTGAAGTTATATTCGCCCCAGCTTTTTTGCGCTGGCAGCTTCATGTGCTCTATCCCGGCCTGCTGCAACTCATGATGGAGGGTTTCCAGATCAATGGAAGTTTCCAGTTCCAGGTGGAAGGGGACGGAACCCTGCTGGAGCAGCCCCAGTCGTCCCGTACCAACGCGCAGCATCGCAAAATAGTTTGGACGATGCACCACAACCTCCACCCCGGGCAGTTTCTTGTAAAACTCCAGCGAGCGTTCTAAATCCTGTACGCGCAGTGTCAGGCCCGTCAGTGAGAGCTGGCCAGAAGTATTTTCCGATTGATTGCTCATAGAAACCCCTTTCTCTTATCTTTGCTAAGATAGTCCCCACCTTTTCCCGCATCAACCCTTGTATTTTCCTTGTGAGTGATACTCTCATTTTACAGAAGGTGCGTATCACGCGCAAGGGATTTGTGAGAATCGGTGCCACGGTAAGTCTCCAAGAGGGTGATTCTAGAAAAAGACCCTCTCGCATCTCGTGCTGAGTGGCAGCGAAGAATGACACGGGTAGACGTTTTTTTCAATGACATGCCGCTTGCAGCGTAATTGCTTCTGTGCTAGTATGAGCTTGATTGAAATGGAGAAATGCGAGTAGGAGTAGCAGGGGAAGGGAAGAGGAAGAACAGGTATGGTTGAGCATGAGCAGATAATTGATTACCAGCATTTCTTTATGGAGTTGCTGCAAGCGGCTTTCTGGCCGGTGCTGATTGTGGATCGCGACCTGGTGGTGCGCTTTGCCAACAGATTTGCCGGTCACCTGCTCAGGGGATCGGAGCAGGCGGGGCAGGAAGAGGGACGAACTTTGCCGGGGCGAAAGCTGGAGCAACTGGTGCCGGACGAGGTGTTTTTGCAACTGGTGCGGCAATGTGTGGAGAGCGGAAGGCGAGGGGAAGGGGAGTATGAACGCGCAGGTAGTGGCCCGGTGTGGAAAGTTTCAGTGGTACCCCTGGCCCATCGTCAGCTTCCAGCTTTCTCGAAGGAAGGGCACGAGCGGTCACAGCAGACGGGGCAGGCGCAGGCAGGAGAGGGTGAGAGCAAATATCCTTATGCCTATTTTGCCATCTCCATCGAGGATTTGACAGAATTGCGGCGGCTGGAACGGGTGCGCCGGGACTTTATCGCTAATATCTCGCATGAATTGCGCACGCCACTGGCTTCTGTGCGACTGCTAGCGGAGACTCTGGAAGAGGCAATAGATACCGACCCGGAGCGGGCGCAGGAATTTGTGGAGAAAATTGAGAACGAGGTGCAGCATCTGAGCAGCCTCGTCTCGGAATTGCTGGAACTCTCGCGCATCGAATCCGGGCAGATACCGATGGCGATTGAGCCGGTGGGAGCGGAGCAACTGGTGCGTGAGGTTATGGCGCGTATGTTACCTCTAGCGCAGCGACATCGTGTAACACTTAGAACTGAGATTGCGCAGGGTGAGACGCTGGTAGCTGCGGACAGTAAGCAGATTGCTCGCGTACTGGTGAATCTTGTTCACAATGCCATTAAATTTACTCCTTCAGGCGGCATGGTGGTGATCGGGACGAGGACGCAGGAAGAAGGACGCACGCAGCAGTTTTTCGTGCGTGATACAGGAATGGGAATTCGTCCAGAGGAATTGCCCCGTATCTTTGAGCGTTTTTACAAGGCCGACCGGGCGCGCTCGAAAGTTGATTACATCGGGCCGGGCGGTGGCGGAAGCGGGCTGGGTCTGGCTATAGCACGGCATGTTGTGGAGGCACACGGCGGGCGCATCAGCGCGGAAAGCACGCCGGGGCAGGGCAGTACCTTTCTCTTTACGTTACCCATCGCAGAAAAACAACCTGCATAAATGACAACTTTCAATCGTATCTTAATGGAAGAGAAAATCAAGGATAATCCTCATGGATGGAGAATTTGAGCAGCGGTTGCGTGCAAGTGATAAAGAAGATCTGGTCGAACTGGTGAGGAAGCTGGCACTGCGTCACCCGGCGCTGCTTGCAGAGATAAATATGCTGCTGGGAGTTCGCGCCGACTCTGACGATGAGTCGGGCAATGGCGAGGATGAGTATGGGGAACTAGACGAAGAGGAGACGGACGAGTGGGATTTTGGGGGAGAGGAAAGTACACTGCTCATGCCTCCCCCTGCGGATCAGCCCGCGCTTGTCCCTCTTGAGAGCGAGGCATACCACCGGCGTATCGAAGGCTACCAGGGCCGCCTTGAACGGGGCGAACCGATGCAGGCCATTACCGCCGACCTGATGGACGTGCTGAGAGAGGCGGAACTGCGCGCCTTACGACAGGATTATCATGCCGCCCTCGACCTTTACGCGCTCGTGCTCGATGAGCGCCTGAAGGAACGCTCTACGGCCCTGACGACCGTTTTCGACGAGGCTATTGATGCCGCGATGCCTGTCCTGGAAACGCTGCTCATTGAGGCTGGCAGCAATACCATGTTCGATGAGCAGACGATCACCCTCTCTCCTCTGCTCACCGCTCCGGTGCGACAGAACTGGTTGCAGCGGCTCTTTCTGCTCTGGCTCAAGCGCGTGAACGCGCACAACGTCGATGATGAACTGCCCGACCTTATGCTCAGTCTGGCCTGGAACGAGGATATGCCCCTGCTGCGCACATTCACCCAGAACGAACTGCAAAAGATTCCTCACAGCCCTCACTCCAATATTGTGGATTTTACCCTCCAGTTCCGCTATCGTGCGCTCGAAAAATTCCTGCGCCATATCGCTCGTGCGTAATGTTCTGTCATGCTGAGCGCAGCGAAGAATCCCAGGCTGGTCGATATGGCGAGCGAGAAATTCTTCTATGACAGGGCTAAATTTTTTAAGATAATCTTCACGCCAAATGGCTTGCACTTTGTAAAGTACTATGCTACCATTATTTGCGGGTACTTTACTTCTATGAGATGCGTTTTGAAGCCATAAGACGTATCTCTCCTGCCCGGTTGGCCGGACGGGAACGCCTTTCAAGAAAAAACAGGGATGTGACCCTCTTTAAAAGTGAGAGTGGAATGCGTTGGGTAGGAGCTGGTAGTGTGGTAGCAAGAGAGAGGATATGGTATGGGAAAACTGGTAATGATCATCGACGATTCGCTGACGGTTCGTAAGATCATTGAAACCAGCCTGAAGCGCGAGGGTTTTGAGTCCGTCAGTTACGGTGATGGTATAGAAGCGATGAAGGCTTTGACCGCACCGAATGTACGCATACCTGATCTGGTGATTCTTGACATCGGTCTTCCCAAGATGAACGGCTATGAAATTGCGCGCCGCTTGAAAACGAAACAGCAATATAGCAATACCGTGATTGTCATGCTTACAGGGCGTGACGGAATGTTGGACAGGCTGAAGGGACGCCTGGCGGGCGCGAAGGATTACATCACGAAGCCGTTTAGAACGCAAGAAGTGATGTCTATCGTACAGTCGCATCTGGGAGTCCAGGCCTGAGGTAATGGAGCAAGAATCAACAGCTATTTCTCCACCGTTTGATAATCTGCGCGAACTTGAACGGCTCAGCGATGAGGAGTTCTGGCGATTTGCCTGCGAGCAAGCGAGCAGCGCAGGTGAGCATATCCACCGCGAAGAGTATGTCGAGTGCGTGCTCAATGAAAGGGACCATCGTTGCTGGCTCGCGCTTGAGGCGCTGCGTCAGGTGTTGCCGTCGCCACAGCGTTTCGCGCTTTTACCGGCCATGCCGTCCTGGATGTCTGGTCTTTTCGCTTGGCGCGGAGAGACGCTTGCCGTGGTCGACTTTGCCGCGTACCTGACCGACGATCAACCTGCGGTTACTACCGGTCAGTTGTCAAAGGGCATGCTGGTGATTATAAACGATGCACGTGGAACCTCCCACTTTTCTCCTTCGCTTGCCCTCTTTGTCGCTGATATTGGCCTGACTACCGCCATTGCGCCTGAGCAGATTCAGGCTGCCTCTTCCAACTGGCTGGCCCCCGAACGGATGGCGCTCATCAGGGGAAGCTACGACAATGCGCCGGTGCTGGATGTGTCCGCGCTGCTGGCCGATATCGTGAAGCGTATAGGAATAGCTGCGTTCGATGGATGAAGACATATTTCCCCCTTTCGATGAAAGCCAGCTTTCTCCCGAAGACCTGGAGGTGCTGCGCCAGTTTGATGCCCTGGAAGAGGTTTCTCCCGGCCCCGTTGTGAGTGAGTCTGCCGACCTTGAAACTGTCACTGCCCTGCTGTCTGCGCGGGAAGAGCAGAAAGCCACTGCAACGACGGAGGCTGCAGATCAGCAATTTCTCGAAGATATGCTTTCCGTCTTTGCTTTTGAGGCTGACGAAGATATTGCCGTGCTGAGGCGCACGCTGCGGCAGATCGAGCGGGAAGATACGCTGGATGTGGCTCGCTTCACCGTCCTGCAAAACGTGGCGCACAAGATCAAGGGGACGGCGGGCGCAGTCGGTTGTTTTGCCATGTCCACGATTGCCTACCAGATCGAGGCTATTGCCCGTCTGGTTATTGCTGGAACGGTGAGCCAGCTCATCGGGCTGAAGGCGCTGGTGCAGGCTGTGCTGACGCTGGAAGTGACGCTGGACGGTCTGATCGCCGATCGCGTGGAACACAGCGAGGCGCTGGAGGATCTGCAGGCGGAATACCAGGCGCTTGGCATCGATGTGGAAACAAGCAGCGCGAGAGTTCCCATGTTGCCCGCTGCATCCAGCGCGTTTATGGTCCTGCCCGGTAAGCGGGAGACATCGCTGGTGCAGCAAGCAGGCAGAACCGGCGAGGAGGCATCGTTTAGCGCGCCGTTTGTGCGTATTGACACAAAGCGTTTCGAGCAGCTTTTGCGCCATACCGAACGTATGGAGGAGTTACAGGCACCGCTCGAACAGGCGCAGCGGCAGGTAGAGCTTGCTTTGAGAGAGTTGCAGGCGGCTCAGGTCCGTTTGCGACGGCTGGAAACCATTCTCACTACTGTCACCCTGACCTCGAAAAACTCGCGGCTGGAACGTCAGGTGCTGAGCGAAGAATTGCCATCATCATCCCTCGTTGCCCGCATTCTGCACGAGGCAACGGAACGTACCGGACACCTGTACCAGCGCAAGGGCAGGCTGAGGGGGTTGATCGGAAACGGGAAAGCGGTCCCGGATTCTCCGCTGTGGGACGAGTTGGAGATGGAGCAGTATACAGAGAATGAGGTCCTGATGCAACAATTCAGCGAGGCCATTGCTGATGTCGCCACCGCGTCCTCACAACTCCGGCTCGCTTTTTCGCGCTTGCAAGAGCTATTGCAGGCCCAGCGCATTCAGGCGAGCAGCGTGCGCAGCGATACACTGCTGCTGCGCCTGACCCCGCTCAACGCCCTGTTCTCGCGCCTGCAGCGCGCGGTCATGATGAGCGCGCAGGCGCAGGCACGAGAGATAGCGCTCGAGATTCGGGGCGAGACGGTGGAAATCGACCAGGATATCCTTGAGGAATTGAAGAATCCATTACTGCAACTCGTGCGCGACTGCGTGGCTGGAAGTATCTCCACAGGAGAGGAGAATGTGGGAAGCGATGGCGGCAAAGAAGATATGTTTCGGGTCTGGCTGCATGTGCAGGCACTGGGTCACGAAATTGCCTTAGAGCTGGGCTTCTCTATGCCCGTCCCCGGTGGTCTGTTGGACGGCATTCAGGAGACGATACGCCGCCTGCACGGAAGACTTCTGGTGCAGCGCAACACAGCCGGAGGGATAAGCTTCCTCCTGCATCTGCCCCGCTCACAGGGAACGATACAGGGCCTGCTGGTGCGTGTCGGCAGCCAGCAGGTGGTGGTGCCATTCTCTCAGGTGCAGCACATCGACTATGGACGTAACGAAGGAAGCGCGGCAGATAACCTTTGCTACCGGCTCAACGACCTGTTAGGTTTCCCCACCTCTGCTCCACAGGCGCGAGAAGGAGCGATGGGAAAGGTGGAGACAGTGCGGCCGTTGCTGGCGCTGCCCGCGCAGCAAGGGTACTCCGGGCCGCCACGTTTGCTGGTAGAGGTGGAGGAGATTTGCGGCTCCGTCGAACTGGTAGTGAAGCCGCTGGCGGAGCATTTACAGCGACCGGGCATTAGCGGGGCGGCAGTTGATGGCAGTGGTGGTGTGCTCCTTCTGCTGAATCTGCCCGAACTGGTACGCCTGCATCGAGGAAGTGGAGGGCGGAACCCGGGCGCAATCCCATCTGGTGACGAGGAGCACAGGCAGTTCAAGGCCATCCGTCCCGGTCAGCCCACTATTCTGGTAGCGGATGACTCCGTCTATATCCGCCAGTCGTTGCTCTACAGTCTGCGCCAGACCGGTTACAGGACTGAGGAGGCGCACGACGGTATGGAGGCGCTGGAAAAGCTGCTGGAACTACACCCTGACGTGCTGGTGCTGGATATCGAGATGCCCAACCTGAACGGCTACGACCTGCTCAGCATTCTGCCCGCCTATCCCGAAATCACAGGCGTCAAAATTATCATGCTCACCTCACGCTCATCCGAGAAACACCGCGCCCGTGCCCGCGAGCTAGGCGCGCACGCCTACCTCACGAAGCCCTGCCCCCAGGAAGTTTTAGTGAAGGCGATCAATACTGTACTTTCTAACGGAGATGAACCTGCTTTGTAGGCGCTGATTTATCGTGCGTATCGCCGATTTATTGGCAAAATGGGTAACACGGGCCGATAAATCGATGTCTGCGCGTTGATCTGGTTCCCGACCTGGTTACAGCGTTGCAAAATGCTGTTGCAGGGTAGTACCGGTCATGGGGCCAAGAATCATGGCGCGAATGATACCTTTGGGATCGATGAAGAAGGAGGTGGGGGCGGCAGCGACGTTATAGAGGGTCATGACCTGCTGGTGATTGTCGAGCAGGACGGGGTAGGTCAGGTGATGCTGCTGCACAAACCGGGCCGCCGTCGCGCTATCGTCCACGCTGTCTATGCCCAGGATGACAATATGTTTGCCGCTGGCACGCTGCTGCGCGTAGAACAGCTGTAAAGCAGGCGTTTCTTGCAGGCAGCCGGGGCAACTGGCATACCAGAAATTGAGCATGACGGCTTGCCCCCGATAATTGCTCAGGCTCACCTTCTGTCCCTGCGGCGTGGTCAGTGTGAAATTGGGGGCGGTGTCGCCGACGGCATAACCGGTAGCAGTATTATGCGAGGTTGCCGTTGGCAATAACAAGCCTGCCGCGACGATGGCGAGGCTTCCGAGGATAGCCGCAAGAATAACGACACGGCGCGTCCTCGACTTCTTTTGAACTGGAGGAGTTTCCAATGCCAACTTCAGCGACCTTTCCTTTGAAGATAGCTGTGTTTTACCTGTTACAAGAAAGAGTATAGACGATTTTGGGCGGAAATGCAAAGCAAAAAGGCGGGCTGTCCGACGGCAGCCCGCCTTTTTGCTTTGCATCATTTCGTTGTGCCGATCAATCGGCGCTGCCCGCGCTAAATCGGGGCCTGCATATATTTTATTGATACGAGGCCGGCGCGGCTTCGATGGAGCCGGTCTCGATCATGATCTCGCGCAATTGCCTGGCATCGATGGTCTCGTAGAGGCGCAGCGCCTGAGCAATGCGGTCAAGTGTTGGCCGATGGTCTGTCAATAGATTGACGGCGCGATTGTATGCCCACTTGACGATGCGGTCAACCTCCTCATCAATGATGGCAGCCGTTTTCTCACTGTACTCACGAGCGCCTGTCGCCAGCGCGGTGCCGTTGAACGGGTCCTCGCGTTCGCTATAGGAGATCGTTCCCAGGCGCTCGCTCATACCCCAGCGGGTGACCATCTGGCGCGCAATCGATGTGACGCGCTGCAAATCGTTCTCCGCGCCCGTGGTGATGCGGCCGATGGCGACCTGTTCGGCGGCGCGTCCGCCGAGGGCTGTGACAAGTTGCGCCTCCAGGTACTCTTTCGAGTAGTTGTAGCGATCATCGAGCGGCGTGTACTGGGTAACACCCAGGGCCTGCCCACGCGGCACAATCGTCACTTTGGTCACCGGATCAACGTGCTGGGTCAGCAGGCCGGTCAAGGCGTGACCACCCTCGTGATAGGCCACGACGTTGAGATCTTCTTCGGTGAGGATCAAGGGGCGCTCGGCACCCAGCAGGATCTTATCCAGAGCCTCATCGAAGCATTTCTGCGTTACCGCGTCCAGATTGCGTCGTGCGGCCAGCAGGGCCGCCTCGTTGACGAGGTTCGCCAGGTCGGCACCGACCATGCCCGGTGTGGCGCGGGCGATGGTGATCAGATCCACATCGGGAGCCAGGGGAACATCACGGGTGTGAATCTTCAGGATGGCCAGGCGACCATTCCAGTCGGGCCGGTCAACGGTGACGC